>Ga0208628_1000168_pt1 | contig 39889 bp, 34 predicted proteins | sample LakWasMet16_LOW5_2_FD_183864 | JGI IMG/M metagenome (GOLD analysis project Ga0208628, IMG submission 183864) | Freshwater sediment methanotrophic microbial communities from Lake Washington under simulated oxygen tension - Sediment Metagenome... | ecosystem: Environmental > Aquatic > Freshwater >... | reverse complement strand
ATCATGATAATTCGGTCGGCTACCGAAACAAAACTATCCGTTTTAAATAAGTGTAAGCCTAATAAACTAGATCGCAGATACAAGATCATACTGATTAAAAACTGATTAACGGCCAATACACTTAGTAATTTCATATATCGATAATCGTAACCAATAATAAACCCTAACAAAATGGTAATAACAAAGTAAACAATACCCAAAACTAGTTTTAGCGAAAACAAACTACTAAAATGCTTAGTTAATAAATGGTTGTTTTGCGCGATGTTTTTGTTGTTAAACTGAGTAACTCCAAAATCAAGAATGATATTTAAAAGAAAAGAGAAGTTAAATAAGATAGCATATTCGCCATAGGACGCATTACCAACCGCATTTTGAACAGAGGGTTCGATACCCAACGGCCAAAAGGGCTTAATTAATAAATTAAGAATAATTAGAAAAGCAATATTTGTAACAAACTTCTTTTGTTGCATAAGGCAGAAGGCAAATATATTGTTTTTTTAATGTTAGCCGCGTTAATTTTGACCTGTTTTTAGGTTTTTTAAAGCTCTATTATTTAAAAAATAAGAATATTATAAGACTAACTCAATATTGGGGTCCCAATAATGTTTTTTCAAATCCACCACGGTATCATTTACCACATTCACCTTTTCCTTTTCAAGAAGTTCTTGCATTAAATACGGCGTTTCAAAGTGATGTTTGCCTGTTAATTGACCATTTCTATTTAAAACTCTATGGGCTGGTACATATTCTTTTTGAGAATGTGCCGCATTCATGGCATATCCAACCACTCTTGATGATGACTTAGCTCCCAAATAATTAGCAATAGCGCCATAACTAGTTACTTTTCCTTTTGGAATTAATCTCACTACTTGATATACTTGCTCAAAAAAATCAGAGGGTTTCTTTGCCATTATTGTATCATTAAATTGCAACCTCTTAAGTCGCTATTATCAAATCTGCCCAATATCTCAAATTTAGAATTTTCCATCATTCGTCCTAAATCCTTCGTTTCAATAAATGAACATGAATTGATGTTGGCTAAATCAATTACATTAACACCCCCACTCTTTTTTGCTGAAACGTAACTAAAGGGATCATTCATATCTCTTATTAAAACCTTCATCCATGGCGAGCATTGAAACATCCCTTCTTGTTTTGAATACGCTTGCGATAATAGTTCTGTCATACCATATTCGCTGTGAATAGAAGAAATCGATAACTTTTGCTTTAAATATTGATGTAATTCCTCTTTCAATAATTCCTTTCTTCTACCTTTCATTCCACCCGTTTCCATCACTATAAAATCACCTGTTAATTCAATTCCCATATCCGCTAAATCTAGCAAAGCGTAGGTAACACCTAATAAAATAGTTTTTTGTTTTCGCTTTTTTAACTCCTCAATGGTAGTAACCAAATCCACTAAATTATTTAAATAAAAACCACTTAAAGGATGTTTAGAATCTGCAATTAACTGATTAAACATATATACTAAAGACGAACCCTGTCTCTCTAAATAATTAGGAAGTAACGCAAGAATACAATACTCTGATGGCTTACCATAAAACAATTCAAATCCTTTTTTGAAAGAAGTTTCGTACACCGTAACGTCATTAACGTAATGCTTTGAGGTAATTTGTCCAGTAGTGCCGCTACTCGAAAAGCAAACCGCCTCGGTAGATGCTTCTTTGCAAACGATGTGTTGTGATTTAAAAAACTCAATAGGCAAAAATGGAATGTTTGAATAATGAGTAATCAAATCAGGATTTATTTTTAAACTCAGTACATATTGTTGGTATATTTTATTGTGTTGTATTTGATAATGAAACACTTTTACAGCCATTAAATTAAATAATTCATCGCTCCAGTTTTCGGAAGTTTTAGACTCCAAAATTACTTTTTGTATTTCTTTTTGTAACGACAAGTACTAGTTGATTTAATTTTTCGTAAATTTATGCTGAATTATTTATGAAGTCGTCTTTTTTTAAATATTTATTATTAATCATCACAGGAAGTGTTTTTGTGCTTTCTTGTGTAAAAAAAACAACATACGACACAGTTCCTGAAATAGAATATCAAGCTTTTTATCCTTATGTAGGCGACTCTGCCGATATTCAAGTAAAATTCACAGATGGAGATGGAGATATTGGTGTTGCAGAAGGCGATTCTACAAAAACTTTTTGGGTAAATTATTATTACAAAGATACCGTTACTAATAAGTATGTTGGTTATTATCGCCCCTTGTTTAGTGACACTTTAAAAACTGGTTATATTGTTAAAGCTCCATCAGATTCATACAAAGGGAAACCAATTAGTGGAGAAATTAGTGTGCGTTTACAACAAATGCGACACAGCAAAAAAATAAAAAACATTAAATATGTGATTTATTTATTTGATGCTAATGGTAATAAAAGCAACGTATTGACCACTCCTGAAATTATTCTCCAATAATTATCTTTTTTTTAATTCCATTTCTTTTTCAAAAATCAGTTTTTGTTTGATTTTTTGTTTCCATTATATATATTTACTGTAAACAAACTATTCTCACTAAAATGAAAAAACATTTACTTACTATCAGTTTAAGTTTTATTGCCTTAAGCATAAGCTTTGCTCAAAACACAAACAAGTGCGCCACAATGCCTGTTTATAATAAGCACATGCAAAACCCTGTATCAAAAACTAATTTCATCAATGCTGATTTAGCGGCTCAAAACTGGTTAGCAAATCCTGCTAATAAAGTCAATGTTTTAAAAAAGCAAAACGCTATTATTACCATTCCTGTGGTAGTGCATGTGGTATATAAAAATGCCATTCAAAACATTCCCGACACGCAAATTGTTCGTCAAATTCAATTATTAAATGAGTGCTTCCGTCTTCAAAATGCAAATTTCCCAACTGGACGTGCTATTTTTGATAGTATTGGGGCTGATACCGAAATTCAATTTTGTTTAGCGGGCACAGATCCTCAAGGAAACCCAACAACTGGTATTATCAGAAAATCTGCGCCAGCAAATGCTGGATTTGACCCGATTTTAAATAATGACAAAGTTAAAAGTTCAGCTACTAATGGCGATGATCCTTGGCCAAACGATAAATACTTAAATATTTGGGTATGTGATATGAGTTTATTTGGAACAGCATTTATTTTAGGATACGCAACCTTCCCTGGCGAAGTACCTGCTTTGGATGGCGTGGTGATACAAAGTGAATATTTTGGTTACGGAACAGCGGCAGCTCCAAACAATTTAGGAAGAACTACCATTCATGAAGTAGGTCATTTTTTTGGGATGCGTCATATTTGGGCTGATGATGATGGAGGCTCTACTGGCCAATGCGATAGTACTGATTTTGTTTATGATACTCCTAATCAAGCCGCTAAATCTCAATCTGATTGTAATTTAACCATTAATTCTTGTTCAAACGAAGATCCTTATTGGGGAACAGTAGATCCACAAGATATGGTAGAAAATTACATGGATTACTCAGCAGATGGCTGCATGGCTATGTTTACTAAAGGACAAAAAGCACGCATGTATTCTTATTTAAACACTACTCCATCTCGTATGGCTTTAAAAGCATCAACAGCTGGCTGTACCACTGTAGCTGTTGGCATCAAAGAATTATACAGTAATTTTAGCGACTACGTTTTTGTATATCCTAATCCGTCTTTAAACGAATTACATATTAACATTACTCAATTTACACCAGCTGATTTAAAATGCGAAATTTACAATACTAATGGGCAATTGGTAAAATCAATCAAACAACTCGATTTTCAAAACACCTTTGATTTAAGCGATTTAGCAAGTGGTATGTACGTGGTAAAAGTTTATAACGCCGAAGTAAATGCCATTAAAAAAATCACGGTTTCTAAATAATCAAAACTAAAGTTCTTATATAATAACTTATGAATAACCCTTGGCTTTGGTCAGGGGTTATATGCTTCTATAAGAATGTTGTAGGGCTTTAGCCCTGAACTAAACACCTAACAATAAAATTTTATTAACATTATTATGCAAAAACGTTGAAATAAATCCCTCTAATTTATTTGATTAGAGGGATTTTATCGTTAAAATTGTGCCTTTATTAAACAAACTACATTATGGCAGATATTCACTTATTAGGAATAAAATTTATAGAACAAAATACGCAAGACGGTTTAGAATTTGTTTACAAACCTGATGTACCAAAATTAAAAATAATTGGTACTATATTAATTGCTGCTGAAGAAGAAGAAGAAGAAGGCTGTGTGTTTTTAACTCAAAAACAATTAAATCAAGTATTGTTAGGTAAAGATGTGGATTTGAAATTAGTAGATGATACTTGGTCACCTGCAAAGCCTTTAAATAAGGATCAAATTAAAAAAATTGGTTTAGTCACTATCGATGCTGAGTATTTAGGAACAGCAGGCGACGTTAGATGTTACGAAGCAATTAAGGTTACTGAATAATTATAAACTTATATCACATCCCTCTCAGTTTTGAGAGGGATTTTTTTATGGCATTAAACTTCAAAACATTAACCACCCGAACTATGACAGCTGCAGTTTTTGTAGCTGTATTGTTAACCTGTATCAATTACAACTTTATCAGTTTTGCAAGCTTATTTTTAGTTGTTTCTATTTGGGGCTTATATGAATTTTATCAATTATCAGAAAAATTGGGCGCTAAGCCATACAAACCAATAGGCTATTTAGCAGGAGGCTGCATTTTTTGTTATAGCGTAGTGACTAACTCCAATTTGGCTTTATTTTTTCCAACCGAAAACATTTTTGCTTACATACTAGTTTTTGTGTTTTTTGTTTTTGTAATTGCGCTTTTCGATGACAATAAAAACACCATCTTAAACATTACACACACTTTTGCTGGATTAATTTATGCCGTAGTACCTTTTGCTGTGTTGGTAAACATTACTTGCATTGATAAAGCCTATACCTTTAATCATCCAACTGGAAATTGGTATAATGATATTGCTCCTTACAATCCACACTATGTGTTAGGTATTATTTTATTAATATGGGCAAACGATGTATGTGCCTATTTGGTAGGAAGTTTAATAGGTAAACGCAAACTTTACGAACGCATCTCTCCTGGCAAAACCTGGGAAGGTTCTATCGGTTCAGCAATTTTAACAATGGGATGCTCTTTTATTATTGCCAACTGGTATCCCGAACTTTCATTGAAACATTGGATGATTATCACTGTTATTATTTGTGTATTTGGTACTATCGGCGATTTAGTAGAATCGATGCTAAAACGACAGGCGGGCGTTAAAGACTCTGGCCGAATTATGCCAGGACATGGTGGAATTTTGGATCGTTTTGATAGCCTTTTATTTGTGGCGCCATTTATTTACGCTTACCTAATTTTAGTCAAGTAAAAAGCCTGTTTTTCTCAACTTTTTAAGGTTAAAAACTCTATGTTTATTTAGACTAAAAGCATTAAATACATTATAAATTTTACTAAATTTGTTCCCCTAACTAAACTTTTAAATTTTAAAACAAAAAACATTATGTCGACAAAAACTGCAAATGCAACAGCTCACGAATCTATGTTCGAAGCCGTATTAGCTCGCTTAGACGTAGCTGCAAAATTGATGAATATGTCTGAAGACGTTGCCACTATATTACGTAGCCCTATCAAACAAGTTAAAGTAAGTTTACCAGTAATGATGGATAACGGAAAAATTCAAGTATTTGAAGGTTACCGTATTGTTCACTCTACTGTATTAGGTCCATCAAAAGGTGGTATTCGTTATGCAATGGATGTTAACCAAGATGAAGTAATGGCATTAGCAGCTTGGATGAGTTTTAAATGCGCTGTAGCAAATTTACCATACGGTGGTGCTAAAGGTGGTATTAAATGTGATCCTCGTGCAATGAGTGTTGGCGAATTAGAGCGTATGACTCGTGCTTATGCATCATCAATGAAAGATGTGTTTGGTGTAAATAAAGATATTCCAGCTCCAGATATGGGAACAAGTGGAAGAGAAATGGCTTGGATTTTAGATGAATTTAATAAAGTAACTGGCGAAGATAGCCCAGGTGTAATTACAGGTAAACCAATTGTTATTGGTGGATCATTAGGCCGCGATGCTGCAACAGGTCGTGGTGTGATGGTAAATACATTAGCTGCTTTAAAGAAAATGGGATTAAATCCTAAAGAAGTGACTGCTGCTGTACAAGGTTTTGGAAACGTAGGTTCTCATGCAGCACGTTTGTTATCTGAGCAAGGAATTAAAATTGTAGCCATTGGAGATCATACAGCAACTTTTTATAACGAAAAAGGAATTGATATTAGAGCAGCTTTAGAATTTGCTGCTAAAAATAACAGAGTATTAAAAGGATTTACAGGGGCAACAGAAATTGGCGCTAACGACATCTTAACATGTAAATGTGATGTATTAGTACCTGCAGCTTTACAAAATGTAATTTCCGAAGAAATTGCTCACAATATTCAAGCTAAATTAATCGTAGAAGGTGCAAACGGACCAACTATGCCAGAAGCTGATGCAGTATTAAACGATAAAAAAATTATTGTTGTTCCAGATATCTTAGCTAACTCAGGTGGTGTTACTGTATCTTACTTTGAGTGGGTACAAAACAAAGCAGGTTACTACTGGAGCGAGAATGAAGTAAATACAAAGCATGATGAAAAAATGGAAATTGCTTTCTCAAGTGTTTGGGATAATGCAGCGACATTTAAAACATCCATGCGTATTGCTGCATACATTACAGCACTACAAAAAATTGAGCAAGGTGTTCAACTAAAAGGTAACTACTAGTAGTTCCTCTTTTTTATTTTAAGTTCCTTTGAAAATCTCAAAGGAACTTTTTTTATATCAAATATTATTTTTTGCTATTTTTTAAATGAGACTTCTATTCATAATTTTTTATATGTTGACGACAATTTCTTTTTTTTCTCAAAACAGAAAAGCGGAAAGATTGTATGATAAAGCCGTGAAAACTTATGATAAAAAAAAATATATAAAAGCTTTAAGTTTATTAAATAAATCAATTGATGCGGATCCAAAAGATGCAGATTCATACAATTTAAGAGGCTGTATTTTTCAAGATTTAAATAGACACAAAGAATCTATTGAAGACTTCAATACATCTATCGATTTAAAAGAAGATAATGCTGATGCATATTTTAACAGAGCAAATACATATTATGATTTAGGAGACTATATATCAGCTATTCGAGATTATGAGAAAAGCATTCAATTAAACCCAAAAGATCAAGACTCGATTGAAATGAAAAAGGATGCTGAAAATGCTTTAATAGAACTTATTAATGAATAATTTACTTATCACCCTTTAAAATATCTTTGATTTTATCTTTTAGATGAATTACTTTTTCGATATTTTCCTGTATGGCAGGAACCGTCATTTCAGTAATTTGAGAATCGCTTAATGATTTTAAAGACTCAGGGTAAAACACAATAAAGCTTGTGAACTCATTGTTTTTATTCAATGTTTTAGGCATATTGTCAATATGAAAATCAAAAGATACCGTTTGCTTACGTCCACTTAAAAACACAAACAAATCATCTTCTTTCACCGTATCAATAATATCACTATCATCAAATCCACTCACAATTAAGTAATTATAAAACTCCCGTTTTTTATCTTTATTCAAAACCGTAAATGCATCAATGGTTTTCTTTTGCCCGTAAACAATAGCGTTGCTACCCATTTGTTTTAACACCGCATTAATTTTTCGAACCACTAAATTAAATCCGCTTTCTAATTCGGCATTAGGTGCTAGTAATACCACAATACGCTTATAGGTATTTAGTGGCTGAATTACTTTAGAAATAATAATGGATTGTTTTGTTTTTACTAATAAGTTATCGGCAATACTTCCAAAAATTAAATTACCTGTTCCTTGTTGTGCTTTCCAACTAATTAAAATATCAGAGATACTGTAGGCTTTAGCCGTTCTGGCAATACCATCCACAATACTTAAATCTACTTTTTTAAGCACTTGCACTTTTTTATCGCCCGACGAAATTTGTTCAACAACGCCATCAATCACTTTCTTTACTACATTAATTTTTTCATCGGCATCTTCATTTTCTTCAACAATCGACAAAGGATAAATAGGTTCATGTGATTTATCATCTTTAATAATTAGAGCCAAGTCAATTAAACGTGCAATATTTTCGGGATTACTTACAGGAATCAAAATACGCTCTGTTCTATCCACAATTTTTTTAGTCGTTTCTTTTTCGGTCATGGCAATATTACGCGCCGCTCTTTCGGTTACAAACGAACTCACCATGCAGGTAATTAAAATTAAAATGATGGTTCCATTAATCACATTTTGATCAAACAAGCCAATATCATAACCTACTTTAATAACAGCTAAAGTTGCTGCAGCATGCGATGCACTTAAACCAAACATCACACGTTTTTCATACTTAGTATATTTATAAATAGCACCTGTTGCCTGTGCCGCCAACCATTTAGTAACTAAGGCAACAATACTTAAAATACCTGCAAACACTAAAGCATTGGTTCCTTTAAAAAATAAAGAAAAGTCAACCAACATACCAGCACTAATCAAAAAGAAAGGAATGAATATAGTATTACCAATAAAAATAACACGATTCATTAATACCGAATTATGAGGAATTACTCTATTTAAAGCTAAACCTGCTAAAAAGGCTCCAATAATTGGTTCAACACCTGCCAACTCCGAAAAGAAACCAGAAATAAATACAACTGCTAACACATAAATGTATTGCGAACTCCCCTGCCCTTCAATGTTTCTAAAAAACCAACGACTTACTTTTGGCAATAAATACAATACCGAAAAAACTAATAAACCTAATGATACCACTAATCGTATCCAAAACATAGAATTGATTTCGCCACCAACCACATTGGTAATAACACCTAATAGAATTAAAACAGCACTATCCGTAATAATTGTTCCACCAAATGAAATTTGAACAGCTCTATTTTTTACAATACCCATATTACTCACTATCGGGTAACTTAATAAGGTGTGTGTAGAAAACATACTAGCTAACAATAACGCTGGCCATAAACTAAATCCAAATACATATACACAAACGATATAACCTATCGTAATTGGAATAAAAAAAGTAAAAGCACCAAACACCAAACTCTTACTTCGATTTTGTTTGTACTCTTGCATGTCAATTTCTAAACCAGCCAAAAACATGATATAGAGCAAACCCGTTTTGCTAAATAACTCAAAACTGGTTGATTTTTCGATGATATGAAGTGTATTTGGTCCAATGATAACACCAGCTATAATTAAACCGATAATTCCTGGAATACGGAAACGTTTTAAAAATAAGGGGGCAAATAAAATGATGAGTAAGGTTAACGCTAAAATTAATACCGGATTTTTTACTGGTAAGTAATGATTAAAAAACTCTTGAAAGGCTTGTAAATTACCAGCAAATAATTGCATAAAATATCTTTAAAACAAAAATAAAGAATTAATGTGTACTAAAGACAAAATTCGGAAAATATACGTTATTAAAACGTGAGCACGTATTGCAAAGCAGTAGTTCTGGGTGATTCAATCTTTAATGGCCTTAGGGAGTACTCTTCGTTTAAAATATTATTACAAACCAACGATAATTTTTGTTTTTCGTTTATTTTATAACTTAAACGAGCGTCCCATACACTAACATATAAATGCGTTTCCCAATATTTTACGCCTTTAATTCTATCAATATTTGGATAAAAACCATCTGTTAGTGTTTCTACATCCTTAAAAGCTCTATCAATATTTTGCATTTTACTATAGTATTTATTGCTTACACCTACTGAAAAACGATATATATTAACCTCAAGATCAGCTTTAAACATGTGTTTAAAACGGTATTTTAAAATATTGTCCGTTGTATCCATACTACTTGATTTGTAGCTTAAATCTTGTCCAAATCCTCCTAAGGATTTATCTCTTGCATAAACGCTATCAGGAGTTAAGCTCACGGGTTCAATATACGTGTAACCTATAAGTGCAGCTACCCCAAAACGTTTATTGGTTTCGGGAGTAGTAGCAGCTAATGACATATCTACCCCTCTAACTCTAGAATCTCCTGTATTTAAAAATTTAAACCCAACAACAGATACATCTGGATCCCAAACACCAAATAAATACTCTATCGTGTTATGGTATTTTTGATAAAATCCAGCGATATCAAAAAATCCCTTACAGTTACCTAATTTAAATCCTTGTTTTAAACCAATTTCAAAACTACTACTTGTTTCTGGCTTTAAATCTGGATTTGGAAAAATACCAAACAAACCAGCTTTAGTTGTAATATATCTTTCGGTAATAGTAGGGTATCTAAATCCTTGACCATACGATGAACGGATAAATGTACCTTTAGTTACTTGTAAATTAGCGCCAGCTCTGTAAATAGGAGCTACTACGCTATTTAAATCATTCATTTTAAAATATTCATACCTCACTCCTCCTGATAAGTTTAATACTCGCCAAAACTTTTTATCAAGTTGAATGTATCCTGAAGCATTTACTATTTTATTTTCAGGGCTTCCACTTGATGCATATAAACGAGATTTTGATTGAGAAATATTACCAACTATACCACCCGTGAAATTTAAATCAATGCTTTTGAATTTACGCTGCAATTGATATTCTCCAAAATACATGGTTCCTCTATTGGACTGATTATTAGAAATCACATTATCCGAATGAAAAACTCGTGTTTGCAAACTATGACTTAATCCATTTTTTGTGGTGTATTTAATAAATGGGTCTACATTAAATAAAGTTTGATCTTCTAAAAATACAGCGCCTGGGTAACCTTTATATAAACCTAATGAATCATCAAACCAAGCAAATACCATATTGGTTTTATTAAGCATAAAATTGGCATTGACGCCATAATTTAACCCAGGATATCTCTTAGATCTATGACGTAAATTCACATTAATTCTGCCTCTTTTTTTAATCATATCATCATTCGTAAATGTATGAATAGAGTCTTCCATTAATAAGGCTTTTTTGAAAACTGGGTCTAAATAAGGAGCTGGTGGCGGAGGCCCAATATAACCTTGATCCATATTAAAATTAGCTCCAATTACAAAATCTAAATTTTTATTAATGATACGAGAATGAAATAAATTTAAGTTTGTAAAGCCAGGAATAGATTTATTGTACCAGTTGTCGGCAGGTGCTTTTGGTAAACTATAATTTCCTGCAGAATAATTTACACTTGTTTTAGGAGTAGCTCTAGGATAAGCTGAACGAATACTAATAACTCCATTTAATGCTGATGAACCATATAATACAGAAGATGCTCCTTTTATAACTTCAATTTGTTCAATATTTTCAACGGGGATATAACTCCATTCTGGTCTGCCTGCATCGCCACTTAATAAAGGAATGCCATCAACCACAATAGCTACTCTACTTCCCACACCAAAAGTAAATCCGCTTCCACCTCTAATTTGAGGATCGTTATCAATAATAGATAAACCTGGCACTTGCTCTAAAACAGTTTCAATACTTGTAGTATTTTTATTTTGAATTAAATTAGGCTTAATTACTTCCATAGATACAGTTAACTCCTCCAGTTTTTGTTCAAATTTACCAGAGGATACAACAACCGTTTCTAAGGTTTTAGCTATTTGCTTAAGAATAATATTTTTTTGAGAAATTTGATTTTCTTTAATTGTTACAGAAAACGTATCACTTTGTAATCCTAAATAACTGCACAATATTTTATAATAACCAGTATCTAAAACCAATACATAATTTCCATCAATATCAGTTGCCGCACCCTTAGATAAATCATTTAATAATTGAATGGTTGCGCCAATAATTGGTTCTTTAGATTCTTTGTCAGAAATATTTCCTTTTAAGACGCCTGTTCCTGTTTGGGCATTAATAATTGCCGAAAATGCGACGAAGCAAATTAAAAAAAAGAATAGTTTTTTAAGCATAATATTAAAAAGAAAACCCTAACAAATAATGTTAGGGTTTAAAATAAGATTAAAATAGATTAATCAATAAATAATTTCCCGAATTTACCTTGAGATTTACCACTTACTTTATACATGTAAATACCAGAAACTAATTTAGAAACATCAATTGTATTTACTGTTGAATTATCTATTTGTTGAGATGATACTAATTGTCCAGTAGCATTATAGATTTCAATTGTTGAATTTTCTGAAGATTTGTTTAAGAAATCAACATAAATATTTTTTTCAAAATAATATACTTTTACATTTTTAGTAAAATCGTTTTCCTTAACAGTTACTGAATTATAAATCATTTCAATATCATCAATCCACATTTTACTTCCATTTCCTGTAAATGCAGGAGCAACAGTTAATTGATTATTAGAAGACGTAATATTAACCATGACATAGGCAGGTGTATTTGAATTAACATATGTAAAAGGAATCGAAAAACGTTTCCAAGAAGATTGATTAGCTGCAGGAGAAACAAAAAGTGCTGAAGCAATTTTGTTTGCAGATAAATCTGTATGATTAGCGCTTACAGGAGTTTCTGGGTCATAAAAATCACCGCTATGTAAAAAAGCTAATACTTTACCTTGCTCTGCAGAAGCTCCAGTACCGCTAGTAGCTTGAGTATATTTATACCAACCCACTAAACTATCTGGACGCCCAGTGAATGCTTGTTTATTAGTTCCTGTAGCAGATAAAAACCCTTCAGATTTATTAGTACTTGGTGCCTCAACAACACCTGATGTTACGTTACCATTAACTACTGCTAAAATATAATACTTAGTTTCTACACGAACGCAATAAGTTCCAGTATGTGGTCCAGAAGATTCACGGTAACAAGTTTGTGGCCCAGAACTAGCTAAACCTGTGCCTGTTTTGTTTGAATTCCAAGATGTAGGTTCTTCTGTTGCTGTTCCAGCATTATCCCAATTTTCAAATCCTGCATTAGTAACTTGAGTTTGCGCAAATGAGAATAAAGAAATAGATAATGATAATAAAGTAGTAAATGTTTTATTCATACAGTTTTGTTTTAATATTAAACTAAATTCTCTAACTGAGAAAAATAGCTGATTATTTTAATAAAATTAGTTAAACAAAAATACAAATTAAATACAGTTTTCAAAGTAATTGGCCAATTTTAATAAACACACTAATTAACATGAAATTTAAAAAATGCCCTAAACATTAAAGTTTAGGGCACCTAAATGGACTTAATCATGTTGTTTAATTAAAATCCCTTTATCTTGATTTAGACTCTGAATGAATTCTATTACCATCAATAATCACTTTTGTTTCTTTTGAATGAATTTTCACGCCATTACTATCTACTTTAATTTTAGCATCTTTTGCATTAATATCAACACCATTTACATTAATACTCACTTCTTTTTGAATGTCAATTTCTTCGTCAACATCGTTGTTGTGGTCATCTACAGAAATTAACCCATCACAATCCAAGCATTTTAATCCATTCTCTGTCATCATCCATCTACGATTAACCATATCTCCATCATAGGTGTTTGACACATTTTCGATGTCATAAATTAAATTCTCTAAAGATTTATCTAGATACACTATTTTACCTACAGGTAATTTTAAAATCACTGTAATATCTTGTACTCTAAATTTATCAGCATTATCCACTTTAAACAAATTATCAAATTCAATCACACTATCCATTTGACTAACATTGTATGAAATATTTTTAGCACGTTCGGTAGCCGCTCTTTTATCACTTCCTTTTGCTTCTTTTACAACCACTAATGAAATTTGATCTGTTTGAGATTTAATAATATTTAATTGAGCATGACCTAATAAATATTTAGCACCATTATTAGTTCCAATCATATAATCATTATTTCTACGGTATGATTTATATCCCTTTTCACCTTCTTCATCTTCATCGCTTTCACTAATTTCATGAAAATTAACTGGCATTTCGTGCATTTTTAAAACCAATGTATTGTAAGGTGTTAATGAAATGTTTTCTCTTACTTTGGCTGTTTTATTAAAATCACTTCCTGTTTTAACACCAACCATTAACACTAAGAATAATCCTATTAACCATACTATTCCAGCACTTAAATTAACCCAACGATTAGAATATTTAATTTTAAATAAAATTTTCACACCTCCATAAATCATCATAATAATTGGTGTTCCTACAAAAATGGCAATACCTATTAATCCTAAATAAAAATCTTTTCCATCTAGTAATAATAAATCAATCCACTCTTTACCTTCTACATTATGTGTTAAAAAAGACAATCCAAAAACAGAACTAAACAATCCAAAAAAGAAAATTATACCAAAAATCACCATTAATACGCCAATAATCTTTAATAAGACTCTGCCTATGTTTATTAATACATCTCCCGTAAAATCAACTATCTTTTCAATCGTATTTCTGGGCATTTCTTTATGATTAGAAGCCATGTTTTTGAAATCATCTCCATATTTTTCCATGCGTTTTTTCAACTGCTCGGCCTCTTCTTTTACAGCTTTAGAGATATTATTAATATCGGCTCTCTCTCCTTTCATGGCTAATTTTTCGGCTGTTGTTTTAGCTTCTGGAATTGCTATCCAAAGGATAAGGTATAATAAGAATCCTGTACCGGCAAAAAAGAACATTAGTAATAAAGCTATTCTTAACCAAACGGCATCAATATCAAAATAATTACCAATACCCGAACAAACACCACCTAACACTTTGCTATCGCCATCGCGGTATAAACGTTTTTTAATTGGCTCGTTATCAGTATATGTGTTTTCTTTTGTATCATTTTCTGAAGATGATGGCTCTGCTGAATCGCCTGCAAACTCTTCTGGTTTACCCATGTTATCCATTACATAATCCACATCACTCATTAATACTACTTGCTTAATAGCACTAGTTTTACTTTGCAACATTTCGGCTATACGCGCTTCAATATCACTCATGATTTCGCTACCGCCCTCAGCTTTATTAAAATAGCCTCTAATAGTAGTTAAGTATTTACTCAACTTTTCATAAGCATCTTCTTCTATATGAAAAATAATGCCGCTTATATTTATGGTTACTGTCTTATTCATTTGATTTAATTTTTTAGTCTTGTTTATTAATGGTTTTATTTACTGCATCTACGAGTTCATACCAAGAGAGATGTAATTCTTTTAAATACGTGGTGCCTATTTCAGTAAGCATGTAGTATTTACGTGGTGGTCCCGAGGTGCTTTCTTCCCATCTGTAAGTAAGCAATCCTGTGTTTTTTAATCTGGTTAAAAGCGGATAAAGAGTTCCTTCTACTACTACTAACTTTGTTTCTTTTAATTTCTCAATGATTTCGGTTGGATAAGCGTCGCCTTGAGAAAGTATAGAAAGTATGCAGAGTTCCAGAACACCTTTACGCATCTGTGCTTTTGTGTTCTCTGAATTTACCATAATTATATTTTTTTAAAATTTAATACTACACTGTATGCATTGTTTGCTTTTAGTTTATCCATTTTTAATTTCATAAACTGAGCTTCAATTGATTTTTTAAGAGTTTCGTTAGGCGTGTTTGCTATTACTAAATTAACATCTCCTGTTTCGTTTACAGTAAATACAACATTTACTTTCTCTTCTTCATTAAAATGCATTAATAAATTAGGAAACTTAATATGCTCTTTAATTATTTTATTAGCATCAGCAATCAATACTGATTTTGGATTTTCGTTATCTTTAGCATTTATATTCATGCTTAAAAACAAACCTGCAGTCACTAGAATTATTGTTTTTTTAAAAATTGTTTTCATTGTTGTTTAATTTTTTAAATGTTTATATGTTCATCTAATCCGTACTTATCATCTATTTTAATTTCAAATCGCGAGTTTGAATTTTAAAACAGAGCCCTATCCTCATTTTTAATCTGCAGTTTAAAATGAATTTAGAAAAAGAACGGTTTTTAGTACTATGCCAAGTTTATTAGTTGGTGAAGCAAAGATATGTAATTTATTTAGTACCATGCAACGCATAGTACTAAAATAATACTTAACTAATTGATAATCAATGTCAATATTTTTTAGGTAAAGATTTAAAAAGCAAGTATATTTGTGTTTTGATATAAAAACATGCACGATTTTGCTACCGATTTGTCTAGTCTGTTATCTATTAATGGACTAGTAACCTTATTAACTTTAACAATTCTTGAAATCATCCTTGGTATTGATAATATCATCTTTATTTCAATTGCCGTAGATAAGCTTCCTCGCGAACAACAATCAAAAGCTAGAACCATTGGTTTGTTACTAGCATTGGCAGTAAGAACCATTCTATTATTTTTTGTTGGTTATATTGCTGGCTTAAAAGAGCCATTCTTTCATTTAGCAGGATATGGAATTTCCGGGAAAGCCTTAATTTTAATGGCAGGTGGAATCTTTTTATTAGTAAAAACTTGGCAAGAAATTCAGGAACATATTCATAGTGATGAAGATGAGATTGGCCATGGTAAAAAAGGTAAATCCACTTTTAATGCCATCATTATGCAAATCATCATCATCGACTTTGTATTCTCATTTGACAGTATCTTAGCAGCTGTTGGACTTTCGGGTGTTGTTTTAATTATGGTTTCGGCCGTAGTGATTTCAATGGTTTTAATGATTTTGTTTTCGGGATTGGTTGCTGACTTTATTAATAAAAATCCAGGCATCAAAATGATTGCCTTATCTTTTTTATTAATCATTGGTGGTATTTTAGTAGCAGAAGCGCTAATTGATAGCTACAATACAACTTTACCTCATGAGCAACATATTGAACTCAATAAAAATTACGCTTATATAGCTTTAGCGTTTGCTATGATGATTGAGTTATTCAATATCAAAGAAAGAAGAATTAAACGTGCGAAAGATTTTACTCAAGAGGATAAAGAGTAATTTTACAAATCGTTTACCATTTCTTGCATCACCTGATAAGATTTCATATCCATTAATCCTGGTATTTGCATCTTGTAATAATGTAATAAACAATCTAAAAGCGCTAAACGTTCGCTTCTATTAATCTTTTTTTGATTAGATAGTGAATAAGCAAACAAATTAGAAAACAACTCTGATTGCCAAAAATCAAAGCCTAACGGAAAACTTTTGATGGATGATTGGAATTTCCCTTCCAATGTATCAAAATATGCCAAATGCTTATCTCTATTATTTGTTGGGTAAAACCCTAAGTGCTTTGTTAATTCAAATAAAAAATAAATATGCGTATCTAAATATCCTTCATCTGTCTGATCTAACCATTGATAAGTATGACATATTAAATCAAACAAATCATCATTAGGAGTTTGTTCTTTTAAACACTTATATAAAACTTCATTTAAAAATTGAGCGATACACAACTTACTAAAGTTAGATTGTAAATCTGTGTACACAAACAAGCACTTTACTTCACTTAATTGCTGAATATCTTTATTCTCTTTTAAAGAAAGTACAAATTCAATTTGTGTTAAAGGCTGTATTACTCCTGATTTAATTTTTGATTTAGGTCCATTCCCAACATTAACATTTGCCGATATTAATCCAAAATCTTTAGTATAAATTTTTGAAATAATTTTTTTGTCGGCATATTTAATGTTATGCAAAACAATGCCTTGTGTAGTATGAAGCATTAATTAACAATCAATAATTTTGTTGTTGCCGATTTATCGCCACTAGCAGTAGAACAATAAATGATATAAACACCACTAGCTACTTTTGTTCCACTAAATGATTTCATATCCCACTCTACCTGCCCACCCTGAGATTTTGTAGACCATACTAAATTTCCACTCACATCTGTAATTTTAACTTCAGATTCATCAATCAATCCTATTATACTTACTGAACCTGAATAACCTGGTCGCACAGGATTTGGATATGCATGAACATCTGTATACTCTTCAAAGCCTTTAATAATAGATGTTCTGTAGGATTGTATTCCTGCATCTGTTGCTATAAAAACATCTCCAGACGTTTCATCCGTTACAATATCTCTAATTAAATTAGAATATAATGGACTATTATCTTTCGTGAAATGATAAATCTCTTCTTGTCCATCAGCTGATAAACAATAAACACCTGAACTTTCAGTCCCTATCCATTTTCTGTTAACGCCATCTGTTGCAATAGCAGTGATAACATCATTTTCAAGTAATATCTTCGTTTGTCCATCTTGATCTATCAATATTTGCTGGCTATCCCAATTTGATGATGTGAAAATATTTTCTGGATTATAAAATACGGATACGCCTTTAGCTGTTCCTACCCAAATGTGCCCATCTTTATCTTCGCATACTGAATAAATATCAAGAGAAGGCAAATGTCCGTTACCCACTGCAGTTGAAAGATATTTGGTATTAGCAGAACTAGGTTGACTTAATCCATTGCCGTCTCTATATACAATTAATCCATTATTACGAGGAACTACAATCCAAGCCTGATCATTTTTATCAACCATAATTTTAGAGATGGCTTGTTGTATGATAAACTGTTCGAAATTTAAACCCACCCAATTTGAGCTACCCTTTTTTAATACATTAACCGCTTTTTTTCCTAATTGCAAACCCATCCAAATATTAGAATTTCTATCAAAACTCACCGCTGACACAAAAATCCCGTATCCAGCATTAGAACTTAATAATGATGGAGTTGCTGAGCCATAATTTTTATATTGATTGTTTTTCATTTCAACAACACCGTGATCCATACAACCAAACACATAATGATTTTTATCATTAGGGTCAATCGCCACACAATTAATATCTCTAACGGTATCAGATAAAGTGGAAGGGAAATTTGTCCAATCATTATCTTTATAAATATTAGGTTTTATATACCTATACTGACTAGCAAACGTTTGTCCCAAATTTACAGGCGCAACCATTAGTGTACCATCTTTAATCTCTAAATCATTGGAATAACTATTTTTAGGACCATTAATAGAAATTTGTTCGTTAGGAGACCAATTAGTTCCTCCAGATTTAATTAAACCATATCTCCCATCAGCAACCCATAACAAATTGTCATTTTCGTAAAAAGCCCCATTAATCGTAGCATTATCAAACCCGTAATTTGTTAAATAACTTAATCTTGTACTTTGATTATTATAAACTCCTACTCCAAACTGATCAATGATTAATAACCTATTGTTATGAGAAAAATCTAAAATCTTCTTGTTTTCAGCTCCTGTATGATTAAAATTAATGCTGTATTTAACCCAGCCAGACGATGTATAATTATAAAGAGTATCTCGAAGTGAAATATTTGATTTTAATTTTTCTGAATAATTTGTAATAAGTACTCCATTAAAATTTACAATGGAATTATATGGCCCTGCAGGAAGACCTATGTTCAATGGCAGCCAATTTTGAAAATTGCTTAAGTTTTTACTTTTATTGCCGTAATAAATGCCTTGTGGAGTTGCAGCAAAAAAAGCAGAGTCGTTTTTAGCAACTTGATAAACTTCAATGTTTGTAATTCCATTGCCAAGATAATACGTATCCTTAATTTCTAATTTATCTGTATCAAAAACAACAATCCCAAAACCGCAAGATAAATAAGCTAAACTTCCTGAAAAATAAACATCATTAATTGTTTTATTACCTGTGATAATTTTTCTTTTTATATCAGATACATTGATAATTGAGCCGTCTGGTTTTATAACATCAATATTTGTATTGTTATAAATAACCAATATATTATCATTGCTTGGATTTCTTCTTAACAAAAAGACTCCAACATCAGATAAACCTTCGATTTTTGTTAATTTTTTAACTTCGTTATCAGAAACATTATAGGAAGCTAATCCTGAACCATTTGATACATAAACCATGTCCCCCACTTTTGCTACACCATTGGCATTATTATAGGATAAATGATCTACCCATTGACCAACTTTTACTTGAGAAAAACAAATTTCGCTCAATAATAACAAAGCACTTATTACTAATAATTTAATTTTTAATTGCATAGTGATATAGAAGCGGATTTTAAGCGGATTTATTGTGTAAAAATGCAAATAAATTTACATAAAAGTTAAATAAAAAGCCTAGAAGATAGGTATTATTTGAAAAAATCCGGATGAATATCCCAAACCAAGCATTCTTTATATCGTTCTACGTATTCGATGATAAAAACATCAGGCTTATGCTTTAACAAATATTCGGGTGAGGGTATCCCATCTGAATACAGATGACGGGTTGTAATAGTTGAAAATAGTTCATTTAAAGATGGTAGCATTGAACTTAAAAAAGAATCATGAACTATTAATAGCTGAGGAATTTTCTTTGCATTATTTTGAGTTTCAAACTTAACATCTGTATAGCTATCCTTATAAAAATTATTTAACACTAGCATATTGGCTAAATCTAATCCATTGGGAATGATTGAATCTTTAAATGAGACTTTAGATATGTCATTTAATTCAGGATAAAAAGGTTTCCATTTGTTATATAGTTCCTTGGAAGCAAGATAAGCGCCAAATAAATTCCAATGCGTATCCGTTTTATAATATAAATACTTTTTAGATTGATTTTTATGTTTCAGGAAAATAGCCTTTAGATTTATTAAATCAGGAACCCTTTTCATTAATTGGTCATAACGATTATCGCCTATTTTTGTGTAACAAGATGGCAGGTATTCGCTATAAATTGATTGTTTATTTGGGCAAAGGACTAACTCAAATTTGATATTATTTTTTTGACACCAGTTTTTAATTGCATTTATGTTTTTAGCAACTTTATTTAGTTGTTCTGCATTCCACGCATTAAAACCTGAGTACTCATTTAATCCAGTACTATCAAAAACACAAGCATTATAAAACAGCCAATCATCGTTGCCTATAATCACATTATGACTAGAATTGAAAGCTTTAAATTTCACTTTACAAAAATTAGAAAGCGATATGTAATTATATTTAAAAGGCAGATAATCATTGAAATGTTTATCAAAACCAATCATTAATCCTTCAATTCCAGTACTATCATATGTAGGTAAAGGTGCCTTGATTTTATTAGAATATTCATCAGTAGGTTCTTGTTTAATGACAAAAAATAACAAAAAATTTAAAGAAATAAAAAATAAAAAAACGAATGTTATTCCATTTTTAAAATTCAATATGTTATAGATTCTACGCATTTTTAATTTCTTAAAATCTAAAATAAATAAACGGGTTATAAGTACTATTTGTAACTTCTAATACACTCCAAAAAAACAAAAACAACAACATAATAGCTTCTAACTTTCTAAACATTGTGATATTTAGTATTCGTTTTTTAAGACAATACATAACCCCATTTTTAAAAACACTAATAGAAATTAAAAAACCAATAATACTTATTGCTATAAAATAAGGCGTTATAAATGAAACCACATCTGGCATAGTGTAACTATTTGATGAGATATAAAACATTTTACGAACCATAACCAAGGCATCCTCCATGCTATTACTTCTAAAAAACACCCAACCTATCATTACAGTAAGCCAAACATAAATGAGTTTAATTATTTTAGGAATAGAGTTTAATATTTTAAAGTTTAATACTCTTTCAATTACCAGAAAAAAGCCATGAAATAAACCCCAAAATAAAAAAGTGAAGTTAGCGCCGTGCCAAAAACCACACAACACAAACACAATCATTAAATTAATCCCTGTTCTTAATCCACCATATCTATTTCCTCCTAATGGAATATAAACGTAATCCCTAAACCAATTGGATAATGATATATGCCATTTTTGCCAAAACTCCTTAATACTTGTTGACGAATAAGGCCATTTAAAATTTTGCTTAAATTCAAAACCAAACATTTTACCAATACCAATGGCCATATCTGAATACCCAGAGAAATCAAAATAAATTTGAAGCGTGTATGAAAAAACGCCTATCCAAGCATAAACATTACTAAAACTACCATACGATTTATCAAAAATCACATCCGCTACAATACCTACCGTATTAGCAATAATCATTTTTTTAGCTAATCCGTAAATAAATAATTTAACGCCATTATTAAATCTATTCAAAAAATGATTTCTAAATGTCAATTGGCGTTCCACGTCATGATATCGAATAATTGGACCGGCAACCAGCTGCGGAAAATTAACGATATATAAACCCATTTTAATGAAGTTAAATTGAGGAGTGGCTTTTTTTCTGTAGATATCAACCAAATATGAAATAGAGTGAAATGTGTAAAAAGAAATACCGAGAGGAAGAGCCAATTGTTTTAAATAATCATTTTGGAAATGAAATAGTTGAGCAAAAAAACCAGTGTATTTATAAAAAAATAATGCCGATACATTAACCAAAACACCTATAAGCAATATGCTTAATTTAAAGCTTTCAATTTTGGCTAATAAGATTCCGAATAGGTAGTTGAATATGATTGATATTCCAATTAACCAAATGTATTTTGTTTCGCCCCAAGCATAAAAAACTATACTAAAGCATAATAACACTATGTTTTTATACTTCTGATTAACTAAATAGTATAAAAGAAGACAAATAGGTAAAAAGACAAATAAAAAAATTGTGGAACTAAATACCATAAAATATCTATATGTCTATTTTAAATTTTCTCAAAACCATAGGTGCATAAATTTAATAATTATATTTGTTAAAGTTAACGGCTTTGTAGTACAATGGATAGTATTTGGGTTTCCGAAGCCTACGATTCAGGTTCGATTCCTGACAGAGCCACTATTTAAAGTAATAACAGACATAATTTTATGTTTTCAAGGCTAAATTTTTGTTAAAAACCACCTAAACTTTTTTGTCACTCATGTGTTTTTTAGTTATAAGTATGTATATTTGATACGTTGAAAACAAAATTTAAAATATTTTTCTCTTTTGCTTTATTAGCAGTTGTTTTATTTGCAGCTGTACCTAAAGTATACATTCACAGTTTGTTGGGGCATAATCATGGATTTGTGCAGCCTACATCTGAAACTACAGTTGATGAATTAGGCGATAATCAGGATTGTAATTTTGAGAAATTTGATACCCCTGTTTATTATTCAGTATTCAAATTCATTTTAAATTTTTTACCTCTTAAACAAACTAAAGAATCTGCTTTCTTTTACAAGCAAGAATCTATACAACGTCTTCAATATTTATCATCTCCCTTAAGAGGTCCACCGGTAGCTTAATTTATTTGAATAAGTAAATTAGTTATTAATCCATTAAATATAAAATTGAAGTTTATTCCCTTAGCGATTATTCGCTTTTATCAATACGCAATTTCTCCCCTACTAAAGCCATCTTGTCGCTTTACGCCATCTTGTTCGCAATATGGTTTAGATGCGGTTAACAAATACGGGGCTTTTAAAGGAAGTTGGATGGCTTTAAAACGCATCATGCGTTGTCATCCTTGGGGTGGAAGTGGCTACGATCCGGTAAAATAAATTTCGCATTACTAAACGCACACATTTTTATTTCTATTATGAAACAGCGTTATCGCGTACATATATTTTTAGTTATAATATTATCTCTAAGTTTTAATATTTGGGCACAACAAGATTGCCATTTTTCTTTTAGTGGACGAATTATTGATTTAGACGATGGTAAAGAGTTAGAAGGAACCTTCGTTATTTTAAAATCATCTAATCAAACACAAATCACCAACGAACATGGCAGTTTTAAATTTACCAACCTATGTGAAGGCCAATATCAATTCGTTATTCAACATGTTGGATGCAGAGATACTATTATTAGCGTTGATTTAAAAAAAGACACAAAACTTACCATAAAATTACCTCATAGTGCGGTTGAACTAAGTCAAATAGATATCATGGATAAACAGCCTGATATGACAAAAACTCAAACCGTTAACGAAATAAAATCAAAAGAATTGGATGGTACACGAGGGCAGTCACTGGGTGAATCTTTAAAATTAATTAGTGGTGTTACAACATTAAATACTGGAAGTACTATTTCTAAACCTATGATTCATGGCATGCAAGGTTATAGAGTGTTGATTTTAAATAACGGCATCAGACAAGAAGGACAACAATGGGGAAATGAACATGCTCCTGAAATAGATCCATTTATCGCTCAAAAATTATCAGTTGTTAAAGGGGCAAATGCTGTACGTTATGGCAGCGATGCCATGGCTGGTGTTATTTTAGTAGAACCAAATGATTTACCCGATACAGCTGCTGTTACGGGAGAAGTTAATTTAGTTGGGATGAGCAACGGCCAAACGGGAGTTGCCTCAGGAATTTTGCAAGGATATTTTGACAAAATAAAAGGCTTTAATTGGAGAATTCAAGGAACTTACAAAAAAGGAGGAACAACCAAAACGCCAACTTACTATTTAAAAAACACAGGAGTTGAAGAACTCAATTTTTCATATGCACTTGGATACCATCGCAAAAATTGGGGAATTGAAGGATACTACTCTCAATTTAATACTAAAATAGGAATATTTAGCGGTGCACATATTGGTAATTTAACTGATTTAAAAAATGCATTTAATGCTAATAAACCACAAGACAGTTTAGCCACTTTTACTTACGATATAGACAGACCCTATCAAGATATATCACACGAATTAGCAAAAGCAAAATTCCACTTACATCTTGCCCCAAGATGGATAGCCAACTTACAATATGCTTATCAATATAACATTAGAAAAGAATATGATAAACATAAACCATTAAACAATGCTTTAGCTGCGCTTGATAAACCAGAATTAGACTATCGCATTACATCACAAACTGTAGATTTAGTAATTGAACACTTAAACATAAAATCGTTTAGAGGGCAATTTGGAGGAAGCTACATGAACCAAAAGAATGTTTACTTAGGAAGATTTTTTGTTCCAAACTTCATCAATAACACTTGGGGAATTTTTGCCAGCGAACGATACGTCAAACAACATGTTGAATTTGAAGCAGGTGTTAGATATGACCAAAAACATTTACAATCCTTTTATTACATTGGAAATACTCTTGTAAAACCTGATTTAAATTTTAATAATATTTCATGGAATATTGGCAGCATTATTAAACCAAAAAACAATTTAAATTTCTTTATAAATATTGGTTCCGCTTGGCGAGCACCAGCTCCAAACGAATTATATAGCAATGGCGTTCATCATGGCGTTGGTTCTATCGAACGTGGCGATGCCAATTTAAAAACAGAACAAGTTTATAACTTAACTCTTACTGGACTATATCAATATAAAAAAACAATGATTGAAATCACGGGCTATCATAATCAATTTAGCAATTTCATTTACATGGATCCAGCCTCTCAACCTGAATTAACTATTAAAGGAGCTTATCCTGTTTTTAACTATAAACAAGCCAATGCGAGGATAAGTGGAATGGATGCCAAATTTCAAACCCAACTATTTAATCATTTAGAAATCACATCAAAAGCTATGTTATTAAGAGCTTGGAATTTCAGCATCAATGATTACTTAGTTTATATGCCGTCGGATAGATACTCTTTAGATATTAAAGGCTACACCAAAATATCTAAAAACATAAATGATGTTTATCTACAAGCTGGTTACCAATTTATAACCAAACAATGGCGCGTGCCACAAAACACTGATTTTGCTCCTCCGCCAAATGAATACGGGTTATTGTCTGTAGAAATTGGAGGTGCTTTTGATTTTGGAAGACAAAAATTACAAATAAACTTAACCGCTAATAATTTATTAAATGTAGAATACAGAGACTACTTAGATAGATTTAGATACTTTGCCAATAGTCAAGGGCAAAATTTTACACTAAGAATAAAAGTTCCATTATCCATTTACGACAAAAAATAATTAACCAAATAAATAACAACCAAAAAACAAAAAAATGAAAACAACAAAAAAAACAACACTATTAAGCAATGGTATTGCACTTAGCAAAACTGGATTAAAAACTATTGCCTTAGCGGCAATCATCGGAATGAGTTTTACAGCTTGTAAAAAAGACAAAACAGATGAACCAACTCCAGATGCACCAACACCGCCAACAAACGAGTCAGAATTAATTACAACTATGAAAGTAATACTTCATGACACTACCACACATATTAATACAACTTATGTATTTAGTGATTTAGATGGCGCTGGTGGTAATCCTGCAACATTTGGAAATAGTGGAGCAGATTCAATTATTAATATCACATCGAATCACGTTTATGAAGCCTCTATCTTATTATTGGATGAAACTAAAAATCCTGTAGATACGATTTCGAATGAGGTAAAAGCAGAAGGAGCTGACCACATGTTCTTTTTTAATAGTATAGCACCAACAGGCACTCCATACAACACTTATTTAAGTGGAAGTATGACCAATATTAAATATCTTGATTTGGATGCTAATAATAGAGGGATTGGACTATCAACTTTATGGACAGCTCCAAGTATGATGATGAGCAAATCTCCATTAACGATTGAACTTAAACACCAACCAAGTGTAAAAGATGGTTCATACGCTCCTGGTGAAACCGACATACAAGTGGGATTTAAATTAAAAGTGAATTAATCTTAATTTTTGGTTGTTAAAAAAGGTTGTATCGCAAGCATACGCCTACAACACAACCCTTCATTAATTAAAAATTTAATACCAGATTTGGCGATCTGAGCGAATTAAAAATTCGCACGAGGTTTTAAATACTAATTAATATTGTAAAATTAAGAAATAAAAAAGAGGTAGTTATCACTACCTCTTTTTTATTTAGCAATCTCATTCAAAAGAGCCGCATAATCCTTAGCGCAATTTTCTCTAGAGTACTTATCAATAGAAGATGAATTAATTGACAACTGATTCAATTTATATTTTTGATACAAGTCTAAAACTGTTTTTTTAGTTCCTTCATAATCATCAAAATGAACCATTGTTCCCGCCTGAGTACTATTTAAAATAGCGGCGGCATCGGCGTCTGGCAAGCCAATTCCAAAAATAGGGCGTTTAGCTGCTAAGTATTCAAATAATTTACCTGACAATACACCTCCGTTATTTGGTGTATTATTTAACGGCAATAATAAAACTGGCGATTGTGCCATTAATTTTACCACTTCACTGTGTGGCAAGTAATCTGTTTTTTGAGCATTATCAATAATGCCTTGTTCTTTTAAACTTTCAAAAGCAATCGCATCTGTTTTTCCAGTAAACTTAATCACTAAGTCTTTTTTCAAATCAGCATGCTCCTCACATAAATCGCCTAACACTTTCCATAATGTGTATGGATTGCGATCTTTATTAAGCGCTCCTATATGATGAAACAAAAAGCCATTTAACATTTTTAAATCAGAGTTAAACTTAAAATCATCCGTGTCAAATCCATTAGTAATGACATCTACTTTGCGATTCCCTAATTTTTCTAAATCCATTCCGCAAGTTGGACTAACCGTAACCACTTTATTAGCTTGAGTTAACACCTGACGTTCTAGTTTCTTATGTTTATTATCTGCCCAAGTAGATAATTTAAGTTGGCTATAAAAATCAATTTGTGTCCAAGGGTCTCTAAAATCAGCAATCCAAGGAATATTAAATTTTTGTTTTAATCCCATCGCAATTAAATGCATGCTATGTGGCGGGCCGGTAGTTACAACAGCGTCGATTTTATGTTGCTTGATATAATCAGACAAATATGAAACAGAAGGTTTAATCCAAAATTTACGAGCATCAGGAATAAAGAAATTACCGCGCACCCAAATCATAGCAGATTGCAACAGCGTGTTTTCCTTTCCTTCGGATAGAAAACCTTGATTCACTGTTTCAGTTTTTTTCTTACCCATAATCTTACGATAAATATCATAAGGTTCAGTAATTTGAGTTTTAAGAACAGTTAAATCAGCAGGAATATCTTTTAAAAGCGTGTCGTCATTAATAGGGAAATCAGGATTAGAAGGCGTGTAAATAATAGGTTCCCAACCAAATTTCCGAAAGTATTTACTAAACTTAAGCCAACGCTGCACTCCTGCTCCACCAGTTGGTGGCCAATAATAGGTTATGATAAGAACTTTTTTCATTTACTATTTTACAAACTTCATTTTAATCGATTCAAAAATTTCAGGAATAACATTTATTCTATAAATCAAATAGATGTACATTAAAGAGATAAAAGAACCATTAATTAAAATATTAACAACTGTAATATGACTTAAGCTAGGTAAAAATAAAGCCATAACAAAACCAAATAAAATAATTACTGCTATTTTCAAAGATTTAATATCGTATGGCTGAAATCCAAATTCCTTATATATCATTAAAAACTTAGCAACATTATAAACAACAGATACAGTTGCTGTAATAATTGCTGCTGCAGTCATTCCATAGGAAGGAATAAATAACATGTCTAAAACAACTGTAAGTGTAAAAGCCAACACTAATAAAATACCGCCCATCTTAAAATGATTTGTATAAAACAAAATAGCGTTGTTTACTCCAGTAGAAACATTCACTAAACACCCTATACTTAAAATCATAACTAGATGAATAGATTGTGAATATTCTTCTGGTAAAAATTCGAAGATGTATTTTGAACAGGCATTAATTCCCAGAAATATAAAACCGCCAAATATTAAAAGATATTTAACTGATTCTGAATATATTTTCTCCATTTCAGAATAATTACCTTTTGAGAAATTATCTGCAATTTTAGAATGACTAATTCGTTCAATCGACCCTAGTGGCACTTCAATAAACATTGCCAAAAACACAGCTGTTGAATAAACGGCAACGTTACTTAATGAAGAAATTCCTAAAAAAATAGCATCTATACTTTTCAATCCGTAAGACGTAAAAGATATCACACATAAAATAAGCCCGTAGGATACCACTTTCTTAAATTCAATTTGACTAAATACACTTCTTTTAATTTTAAATGATATTAAGTCATACTGTTTTAAATACATCACCAATATGATGGTTACTAAAAAATAAATCAAGACAAAAAATATTACATATTGGTCGAATGAAATTATTTTATAATAATACAATACAGTTATTAAAACTACTAGAACCCTAGAAAATACGTCGTTTAAAAAAGAAGGGACTGTTGATTTGAAAACAGCTTGACTGTAGCATGTAATAGAAGAATTTAAAGCAATAATAAGAGAATACGGAATTACACAGAAAAAATACGAGATAAATAATTCAGAATCTGTTTTATATAATTCTACAATACTTGATTTGAATATTAAGAAAACACTTAATGAAACGACACTAGCTATTAAAAAATAAAATAGTATAAAACCGAAAAAATATTTTTTCAAATCATTTCCTTCTTTATACTGAGGGAAAAATCTCAATATAATATTGGGTAATCCCAAAGGCAATGCAATGCTTAATAAAAAAGAAAAGTTGTATAAATTCCTTGTAAATCCTAATTCAGTTGAAGTTAAAAAAGCTGGTTGAAGAAAAATAGCGCTAACAGCGCCAATTATTACTCCTATATAAGTAATAAAAATATTTTTAATCCCTTGTCTTTTTATTACTCCCACGTTTATCTTAAAATCGCTAAATAATTAGTAGTTAAGAAAATTTCATATTGCTCTTTATACTTTACAATTTCATATAAATTATTTTTTGTAATTCTATAAATGCGATAGTTTATATTTAATAAATAAAAAACATCTTTAAAGAAGTACTTTCCATCTACTGCTCCTACTCCTAACTCAAATTGAATCATGCCAATTTTTTTAGCATCCAAGGTGTTTTTTGCACCTTTAAAAAAGTTCCATTCATATCCTTCAATATCAATTTTCATAAAATCAATAAAATCAATGTTATTTTTTGAGCAAAAGTTATCTAATGTCGTGATAGAAACTGTTTCCTTATTTTTAAGATTATAACTTTCATCCCAGTGCGACATATCTCTTTGCAATAAAGATGAATGAGTATTTGTTAAATCATTTGAAAATAAAACACTTTCTGTTTCTTCGTTCCCCATACCTAAACAATGAGGGATGATATTCGGGTCATTCTTTGTGTTTTCTTTTAATATTTTGAAAGTGTTTGGAGAAGGCTCAAAACAATGAATCGTATATTTTGTAGTTAATAGTTTAGTGAAATTAGTGGCATACTTTCCAATATTAGCACCAATATCAAAAACCAAAATTGTAGCTTTTTTATTTAATTTCTCAGAAGCTTTTTTTAATGCATTCACTTCTCCACTCGAATCGCATTCGCCAGACAAACCATAATTTTGAAGATAAAGAACTAATAAATGAACTTTTTCTAAAAAACGTTGCCCAGATTTTGAATCAAAACAAGTTTTCAGGAAATTAATAAAGGCATTTTTCATATGTAGATAATTATTTTCTATTCCAACTTGTGCTTGCTTGTATCAACACGCTGCTTATTGGAACAATTTTAGTTTTTATTAAAATAGTTTAAAATTTGTTGATTCACCTTTTCCACTTCATTTAGTTTCTCAATTGGAACAAACAAAAAGTTATTGATGTAATTAAATGTGTTTTGATTTTTAGGGTTTTGCATTTCTACAACATTATAGTTAGAAAACGGCTCCAAACTTTTGGATTTAAAATTAAAAAAGAATGCTTTATAATTTAAACTACAAATGTATTCAACAGGCTCCTTAATTGAATGATGATGATGTCGACTTTCAATTTCAACTAACAAATAAGGCTTGAATGTATTGATAGATTTTACAGCTCCTTCAATAGCTTTTAATTCATGCCCTTCAATATCAATTTTAATGATGTCTAATTGGTTTATCTTTTTAGACTCTAAAATATGATCTAAGGTATCAATATTAATTTCAATCTCTTTGAAACCTGTTTCGTTTACTTCCTTTAAATCATCCAATTTGGCTCTTGACTCATACAATTTATCATCTATGATTGGAATATGAATTTTGGCAACTTCTTTTTTATTGCTAAGCGCTAAATTAAACAACTCAATATTCTTAAACCAAATGGTTAATTTTTTAAACAAATTAGGTAATGGCTCAAAAGCATAAACAGTTTTCGCTTTCTTTATTTCTTTAAAAAAATAACAATAGGCCCCATTATTTGCACCAACATCCACCGCTACATGATTATCCTTTAATAAATAATACAGTACTAGTAATTCTTTTTCGGGAAGCAACCCGCAATTCTTAGAATCAGAAAAAGCTTTATGTAAATTAGAAAAAAACCTTTTTTTGTAAAAAGAAGGCAATAAGATAGTCGCCGAATAATATATTTTTTGCTTTAAATTATTTAGGGTTTTGCTCATGTTTAATTATAGATGTAAAAATAGACAATGTTTTCTTTAAAACTGACTCTTGAGAGTAGTTTTCCCTAACATATTGTAAAGATTTTTGGTTGAGTCTATTTATCTTATTATCCTTAATTAAATCCAAAATAACAGTCTCTAAGTGCCTAGAATCATTGTATTTAATCACATAATCTAACAATTCTGATGGTGGAGTATAATGACTAGGAACCAAGGTAACTTTCCCAAATTTTAAAAAGTCTAAAATACTACCAGTGGTCTTAGTTTTCCCGTAAACTTCTTTAAAAATATCCGTTGTGGCATTTTCGGTAATTGGGCTTATAATTAAATGAGTTTCCTTTATGCAATTAACAAATTCTGTTTCAGGGACTTGTTTATCAAATGTTGTTAATCTGAATTTTGGATGCGAAATACTTTTCAATTTCCCCACAACGATGCTTCCATAAGTGCTTGTACATTTTCCTAAAATAGTTAAATGAATTGCAGGTGGATTTTCTGATTTAAATAATGACGTTAATGCCTCAATAGTTTGTTCGTACTGTCTTCTTCGATGATCAATTGCACCAATAATTGTCAAATTTAAAACATCCTGATAATCAGCAAAAGCGGTGTCATTTTCAATAAAAATTTTTAATGGGATAGGTTCAATAATTTTTGATTCATCAATAAAGTGTTTTTGTTTCACATAATTAGTGATACTACTATCCGGAAATGTAAAATACTTAACTCGTTTATTTAAAATTGGCCTAAACCATAAAAAGCCTTTGCCTATGATTTGTCTTAATACATAAGAAAATGACTTCCATGCAAAAAACCAAGTTTTAGGCATAAAAACACTTTTTAATGGTTGAAATTGCTTGTTAACATTATGTATTCTTAAAACAATCACATTATTCTTATCAATAGCTAAATAAGCGCCAAAATCATTAGCTATAGTATTTATAAAAATAAGATTCGATGAATTTAAAAGCTCTTTATGTTTTCTTAAAAAGAAATACTTCCCACCTCCCGTATATTCATTAAATGAAATATTTTTAGAGTAAGAAATATCTTTTAATAATTTGACGTTTTTAGAAGTTGTAAAAACATTAATACAATGTTCCGTATTCTGAAATATTTTCAGGATACCATCTAACGAATCATGATGAAAGTCTAGTTCAATGACGGAAATATTCACAACAGAAATATAAGCCTATGAATATACTAAATTTAAACGGAATCACTTTCAAATGTTCTTTTTTTAAAATCGATCAATTCTAAAATTTCAGTTTTTATACTTATTTTTATTAATAATTAAATGAAAATAAAACTATCCATAATAATAATTGTATTTAATTTGACAATAACTGCCCAAGTTCATCAATTTGGCGCAGGCATTGGGCAAGGCGAAGGTATTGATAAACTTAAATATGAAGGCTTTTATAGTTTTAATTACAAATTGGTGTATTCAAAATTAAACTATATATATACACCAAATAAAACATATCACTATAAAAACACCAGTCAAACGATTTTACTATTAGGCATTCAATCTCACTCAGATTATAAATTAATTGGTCATATGGGGCTTGGAGCTAGAGCATATTTCCCTACAAGTGATAACTCTATACCCCTTGAATCTCAAGACAAATCTCAAGTCAATCTTTTTTTTAATACAGGAGCATCTTTTGAATTTATTAAACATAATTGCCTGTATTTTAATCTATATTTTGGAAAAGTAAAAAGAGTAGTTCATTATAAAAACTATACAGACACACAAAAATATCTAGATTTAATGATAACTTTTGGCTACGCATTTACTTTTAAAAATAAAAGAAAGCAAGAAAATAACGCAAAATAAATTTAACAAAAAAGGAGCGAAATTCGCTCCTTTTTTGTTTTAAATATATACTTATGACTTAGTCATTTTATTCTTCACCATCGTTATCAATATCGGCAACACTGATAAACCAATAATACCTAAGCAAACTAAGTCAATATGTTTTCTAATAAATTCTACTTCGCCTAATAAATAACCTGCTGTAGTTAAACCACCAATCCATAAAGCACCGCCTAAAACATCATAAGCTAGGTATTTTTTATAGTTCATTTCGCCAACACCTGCGGCAAATGGAGCAAAGGTTCTAACAAAAGGCACAAAGCGAGCCATGATAATAGCTTTAGTTCCATGCTTTTCAAAAAACAAATGGGTTTTATCTAAGTATTCTCTTTTTACTAATACCCTACCCTTTAACTTGATGTCAAATATTTTAACCCCAATTTTTCTACCAATCCAATAATTGCAATTATCACCTAAAACAGCGGCCACAAATAATAAGATTAATAAATACGACATATTTAAATGCCCAGTACGTGCAAATAAACCTGCAGTAAATAGTAATGAATCGCCAGGTAAAAATGGCATCGCTACTAAACCTGTTTCAATAAAAATAACTAAAAACAAAACAATGTAAATAGCAGTTCCAAAATTGGCAAATAACCAATCAAAATCTAAATGTAAAATGTGTTTAAATAATTCAATCATAAATAAAAAGTTATTTGAATAAAGTTTTTAGTTGTTCGAAGAAAATATAAAATTGTGTTATTCTAAATAACAAACAACTTCTCTCCAAAAACTTAAATTATAATCCTATCTCGTCGATATAAGCTAAAATACCACCTTTTAAATTGTACAAGTTAGTGAAACCATGTTGGCTTTCTAAAGCGCCAATAACAGTAGCGCTGCGTTTACCACTACGGCAATGCACTACTACTTGTTTATCTCTAGATATTTTATCAACATTATCCATTACTTCACCCATTGGAATTAATTGGCCATTGATGTTTGCCTCATCAAATTCATATTCTTCTCTTACATCAATTAATTGAAAATCTTTTTTCTCGTCGATTAATTGTTTTAATTCTTGTACTGTTACTTCTTTCATAGTATTTAGTTATTTAACCGCAAAGACCGCAAAGTTTTCTCGCAGAGTTCGCAGAGGTTAATTTTATTTTAAAATATTTTGTCTTTTGTTCCTTCTGGTAAATAGTTAAAGAAGGTATCGCCGCGTAAACCAATACGTAATGTTTCTAAAGGAATCACATCATCCACACTAATGTTTCCAACGTTTACATTAGCTCCAAATAAATTGATAAAGTAAACTTGTTGTGATTTCTGAGGAGTTTCCCAAATAATATCTTCTACTTTAATTTTACTTGTAATACGAGTAATTAACATTGAGTGAGCGCTTCCGTTTTTATGAAAAATACCAACCGTTCCACTCTCACGTGCTTCTGCAATCACTTTAAATGAACCTGCTTCTAACTCCGCTTTCATCATGCTCGTCCATTTTGCTGGATGAATAATAATACCTTCTTCTTTTGAACCAACCTCAGATAAAACAGTGAAATTTTTAGCTAAAGTGCTAATATATTTACACTTACTATCATGATCCATATTAATACTTCCATCACTCACTTCTGCAGTGTCTAATCCATAAGAATCAATAAATTTTTGATAATCATCAAACTTGCCGCGAGCAACAAATGCTTCAAATAAAGTACCACCTAAATAGGTTTTAATGCCCGCTTGCTTATATAATTTAATTTTTTCTTTTACATTTTTAGACATTACTGAGGTTCCAAATCCTAACTTCACAAAGTCAACATAATCTGCGTAGCTTTCAACAAAATCTTCGGCGTGTCTTAATGAAATACCTTTATCCATTACCATCGTTAAACCACGTTCTCTAGGTTTAACAGTACGTTCGGGTAAGTGTGATAAAGCGACATTATAGTCTGATGCTGTTTTTAAGTTCATAACGGTTTATTTTTAAATGATTGTATTAGCTGCATTACTGCAACATCTGTTTCTAATATGGGTAAATATTCTAATAATTCAGAGTGTTTATTATAATCCATTTCAAGGGCATTTTCTAAAAACACTAATCCTTCTTGTTTTCTGCCAAGCTCCATTTGCAAACCACTCATACGATAATACAATTCAGGAGCATCTGGAAATTTTTGAATTCCTTCTGCTAATACTTTTTCGCAGTCTTTATAATATTCTGCATCATGCAATAACTTCGCATAATCAATATAAATATCAAACTCTTCGTAACCTAATTCTATCACACGTTGATAGGCAGAAGCCGCTTCTTCTAAAAAGCCTAATTTATGCTGAACTTCTCCAAACACATACCAATACTCTGGCATATTCGGATTAATTTCAATGGCTTTTTTAATGTAATGGATACTCTCTGTAATTCTGTTTTGATAATCTAATACAATACCTATCCCCAACCAAGCATCAGCATGAGCTGGATCTAATTTAATAGCTCTGTTATAATTCACTAAAGCGTCTTCGTACTGATTTAAATTTTCGTAACACTCTCCTATATAATAGTAAGTACTTGCATCTGGTTCTTCGTGCTTAAAAGTTTCTCTATATACTTCTATGGCGTCTAAGTATCTATCTAATTGTGCTAATGAATTAGCTTTATTAAAATAAGCCGACGAAAAATTGTCTTTAATAGCAATGGCATAATCATACGCATCAATAGCTTTCTCAAACAAACTTAATCGATTATAACTAATCCCTAAATTAAACCAAGCAAAATGATTGTAGGGTTTTTCTTCAATGTAATTTTCATAAAAGGAAATTGCTTCTTCGCTTTTTCCTGTCATTTCAAAACATAACGACAGTTCATTTAAAGCCACGTCGTTTTCAGAATTTACTTTAATAGCTTTCTTTAAATAATACAAGGCGTCATCCGCTTTCTCATCATTTAAAAATTCAATTCCAATAGCAACATATACTTCATCTTTATATTCAGACAAAGGCAATGCTTTTTTATAATTTTCGATAGCCTGCTCGCTTAAACCCATTTGGCTATAAATATAGCCACGGGTCATATATAACTCGCTATTATTACATTCAACCTGCTCTACATCATTTAATAAAGATAGAGCTTCGTGCGTTTTATGTTGCGATGATAAAAATTGAGCTAACTTAATTTTTAAAGACGATGAATATGGATAATGGCGTAATGCAAAGTCGATAGCTTTTTTAGCTAACTCCAAATTAAACCATTGCATATAGTAATCAATAATTTCTTCCAATTCATCAGCGTCAAAAAACTGCTGATTACCCGAAGAAATCATATCCTCAAATCGCTTTAAACTTTTTTCGAAATCTTGGTTGCTTAGTCCATCTCCTTCAAATTCACTCATACAAAAAATCTTTCTTTAATATTTACAAATTTAAGGTTAAAAAATACATTTTTGGGCTTAATTTTGAACAAAAAATAGTGTATTTTGTAGAAAACTAGTTGCTTTTAGTGTGAAGGCTAATATTATATTTGTGCGACTATAAATAAAAAATAACGTGACTTTAATAAAAAGTATTTCTGGAATCAGAGGAACCATTGGTGGCAAGCCAGGAGATGGATTAAGCCCTTTAGATATTGTAAAATTTGCATCTGCTTATGGCAGCTGGATAGCTTCGACTAGCTCGGTATCCGATGCTAATAAAAAGATAACAGTAGTTATTGGTCGTGATGCTCGTTTATCAGGGGAAATGGTAAACAATATTGTTTGCGGAACCTTAGTTGGCTTAGGCATTAACGTTATTGATTTAGGCTTAAGCACCACTCCAACAGTGGAAGTAGCCGTTACTGAATTAAATGCAGATGGTGGTATTATTTTAACAGCAAGTCATAATCCAAAACAATGGAATGCACTTAAATTATTAAACAATAAAGGCGAATTTATTAGCGATAGTGAAGGAAAATATATTTTAGAACTAGCTGATAAAGAAGATTTTACGTATAGTGATGTGAATCAATTAGGTACTTACGAGCAACGTGATGATTTATTACAACTGCATATTGATAAGGTTTTACAATTACCTTACGTAGACGTGGAAGCTATAAAAAAAGCAAATTTCTCAGTAGCTGTTGATGCCGTAAATTCTAGTGGAGGTATTGTTATTCCTATGTTATTAGAAGCTTTAGGAGTAAAAACGATTCATAAAATACATTGCGAACCAACAGGTCATTTTGCTCATAATCCAGAGCCGTTGCCTGAACATTTAAGAGATTTGTCGGAAGCAGTTTTAAAAACTGGCTCACATGTTGGTATTAGTGTTGACCCAGATGTAGATCGTTTAGCATTAGTTTGCGAAGATGGTGAAATGTTTGGCGAAGAGTATACTTTAGTAGCAGTAGCTGATGCTGTTTTGCAACACCATAAAGGAGGAAACACTGTTTCTAACTTATCCTCTACTCGTGCGTTAAGAGATGTAACAGAAAAAATGGGAGGATCCTACTCTGCTTCAGCTGTTGGGGAAGTAAATGTGGTAAACATGATGAAATCGACCAATGCAATTATTGGTGGCGAAGGAAATGGCGGAGTGATTTTGCCGGAAATTCATTATGGTAGAGATGCTTTAGTGGGTGTCGCTATCTTTTTAACGCATCTAGCAAAATATGGTAAATCATGTTCTATGCTTCGTAAATCTTACCCTAATTATTATATCTCAAAAAATAAAATTGAATTAACGCCTGAAATTGATGTAGATAAAGTTTTAGTAAGCGTGAAAGATAAATACGCTAAACAACCTGTTAATACAGTAGATGGCGTGAAAATTGAATTTGATAAAGAATGGGTACATCTTCGTAAATCAAACACTGAACCTATTATTAGAATTTATAGTGAGAGCGAAAGTGTAAGTACTGCTGATGCTTTAGCTAAAAAAATTATTGAGGATATTAAGGAGATTATTAAGAAGTAGATACAGTCATGCTGTCCGCCAGCTGGCGTACAGCATCTCATGAGACCCTGAATCAAGTTCAGGGTGACAATTAAGAATCTGATAATAACTCAATAAAGGATTCTAACAAAACAAAAAAATACGAACTTTGCAGTTCAAAAATAATTAACCTCTGCGACCTCCGCGAAAAAACTCAGCGGCCTTTGCGGTTAAAACACAAAAAGAATGAAAGTATATTTAGATAACGCAGCAACCACCAAATTAGATGAAAAAGTTTTAGAAGCCATGCTTCCATACATGCGTGAAGAGTATGGAAATCCATCTTCCATTCATGCTTTTGGCCGTAAAACACGTTCTGCTATTGAAGTAGCTCGTAAAACGGTTGCTAAATTACTAAATGTTGCTCCTGCCGAAATATTTTTCACTTCTGGTGGTACAGAAGCTGATAATATGGCCATTAATCAAAGCATTCATTCATTAGGCATTAAACATGCTATTACAAGTAAAATTGAGCATCACGCCGTTGAACATACGTTACAAGTTTTAGAAAAAGAAGGCAAAATAAAATTAAGTTGGGTAAATGTTGACGCTAAAGGAAATGTAGATTTAAATCACTTAGAAGAATTGTTGAAAACAAACGAGCGTTCTTTTGTAAGCTTAATGCATGCCAATAACGAAATAGGAACTTTATTACCTTTAGAAAAAGTTGGAGAGATCTGCGCGAAGTATGATGCTATTTTTCATAGCGATACCGTGCAAACGATGGGACATTATCCTATGGATTTACAAAAAATAAAAGTTCATTTTATTACATGCGCAGCACACAAATTTCACGGACCAAAAGGCGTTGGCTTTTTATATGTAAACCATGCTATTAAAATTCAACCAATGATACATGGTGGTGCACAAGAACGTAACATGCGAGGCGGTACAGAAAATACTCAAGGTATTATTGGTTTAGCAAAAGCATTAGAAATTTGTTATACCGAAATGGACGAACATATCGCTCACATTCAAGGTTTAAAAAACTATATGAAAGAGCAACTTAAAAAGGAAGTTCCGGGAATCGAATTTAATGGAGAAACATCAAACGAAAAAAGTTTATATACTGTTTTAAATTGTCGTTTCCCTGCTCATCCAGATGCAGAGATGATGTTGTTTAATTTAGATATTGTGGGCATTGCAGCTAGTGGCGGAAGTGCTTGTAGCAGCGGAAGCAACCAAGGCTCTCATGTGTTAAGAGGTATTGGAGCGGATGTATCTCGTGCATCTGTTCGTTTTTCTTTTTGCAAATACACTACTAAAGAAGAAATTGATTATACGCTTGAAAAATTAAAAGGGATGTTGAAATAAAAACACAAGACCTTAAATAAAAACAGAAAAGCGCTACCTAAATGGTTAGCGCTTTTTTTATTTTATATTTTTTTATGGAATCATAAATCAATTTGCGTCATAAGTATAGATCCCTGAAAAATTAATCTTTAAAATCTATCTTATGTTAAAATTTTCATTCTACATCCTAATGCTTATTAGTGTAATAAGCAATGCTCAACAAACAACAAAAATATGTTCGTTATATGGCAAAATAACTGATAATAAAACACATGAAGAGATTCCGTTTGCTACTGTTGTTTTATATAAAAATGATACTTCAAAAGTAGCCGTTAGTAAATCCGACATTAATGGCGACTATTGTTTTAAAAATATTGCTACCGGCAAATACAAATTATCTGTGGTGTATGTTGGATACACCAAACACGATATAAAAAACATTGCATTTAATGCGAATAGTCCATTAAAAATCGATATTCAATTAGCTACAAATAATATAAAATTGGATGAGATTCAGGTTATTACTTATTCAACTCCAGCAATAGATGGCGATATAAAATCAGGCGGCACCGTTACTAGGGAAGAATATCAGAATATGGCCACAAGAACAATCCAAAAAGAAGGATATTTAAAGAAACAAAAA
>Ga0208628_1000160_pt1 | contig 40389 bp, 31 predicted proteins | sample LakWasMet16_LOW5_2_FD_183864 | JGI IMG/M metagenome (GOLD analysis project Ga0208628, IMG submission 183864) | Freshwater sediment methanotrophic microbial communities from Lake Washington under simulated oxygen tension - Sediment Metagenome... | ecosystem: Environmental > Aquatic > Freshwater >... | reverse complement strand
ACAAAATTTACAACTAAACAATGCCAAGATTTTTATGATAAATATTACAGTCCAAATAATGCTTATTTGGTGATTGTTGGTGATGTGAAAGCAGAACAAATATTTGAATATGCCAAAACATACTTCGGTACTATTAAAAAGCAATTACCATTAAATGCAAAAAAGGTTGAACCAGATTTATTTATGTATGCTCCAACTGTTGAGGATATGCAAATAGATTACCCAGTTCAAATATATTCTTATGTTGTTCCGGCTCCAGCGGTTGGTTCGCTAGATTATTATAAATTTAATTTGCTAAGAGATTTATTGTTTAGTAATCCAAATTCTATTTTAAATAATAGTATTATCGAAAATGGCAATTTAGCATACGCTATTCAGCCTGCCTCAGATGATTCACGATTGTATTCAAACATGGCTTCATTTGATGTAATTATGCAAGCTCAAATGGGTAATGCAAAAGTTAAAAAAATGATTTCTAAAGAAATTTATGATATTATAAATGAAGGAATTGAGCAAGAGTTAATTGATAATTACATTAAAAACTTAGAAGCAAGTCAACTATTTCAAAATTTCTCAAATCAAGCTATTGCAGATAAATTAGGCTTTGCCGAATACTATTTTATGGATTACAAAAAGTATAATCATGCTATCGAAACATATAAAACTATTAAAGCGGAACAACTCACGGATATTTGTAAAAAGTACTTTAATCCTGAAAATATGAAGGTTATTAATATTAAACCTGCTATGGAGTAACAAATTATTGATATTAGAACTTGTCACATTTAGGGTGGGGAGGATTTTTTGTTAATTTTACACTGATTTTTTTAATTGAAAAAACTAGTTTACATATTTGTATTATTTGTTGCAACCACATTTATTGGCTGTAAGCCTCGTTATTCTTTAAGTGGAGCAACCATTCCTGTTGAAGCAAAAACGGTATCCGTTGCTTTTTTTGCTAATAATACAACTTTAGGAAGCCCTTCTATAAGTCAAAAATTTACCGAAAAATTAAGAGATGTGGTGTCTACTCAAACTAATTTATCCTTAATGAAACAAAATGGAGACTTAAAGTTTGAAGGCTCTATCATTGACTATAATATTGCACCAGTTGCTATTCAAAGCAACGACCAAGCGGCTAGTAATAGATTAACAATCACGGTAACTGTTAAGTATTTCAATAAATTTGATGAAACTAAAAGCTTTGAACAAAATTTTACAAGATTTGCCGATTTTAAGGCTTCTGAAGCAATTTCAGCTCAAGAAGATGTTTTGTTAACAGAAATTAATAGACAATTAACCGAAGATATTTTTAATAAAGCGTTTAATAACTGGTAATGCAACAGCAACAATTTATAGATATTGTTAAACATCCTTCCACGATAGAGCAAATGCATCTACCTGATTTGGAAGTGTTGATTAATGAATATCCATTTTTTGAAACAGCTCATTTGTTATATTCAAAAGGGTTGCATAAGCTTCAATCTATTAATTATTCAAAACAATTGCGAAAAACGGCTATTGTTGCTAATAGTAGAGCTGTTTTGTATGAATTAATCCATCAACAAGAAGTAACTTCTACTATTAATTCAGTTGAAATTGCTAAATCTGAGGTTAAAGTAGTAGAGCCGATTGAATCAGAAACTATTTCTAAACAACAAGTAGGACCTGTTACAGTTACTAATAACGATATTAAAGTTATCTATGTTAATACAGTGTCAAATTCAATAGAGGTTTCTGAAAAATCTATTAAGCAGGAAGAAACGACTACTCAGGAGATAGATATTGTTAAACAAATTGAAAACGATACAGAAGCTCCTATTCAGGATTTTGATGTAGATAAATTAAACAAGGATATTGAGAAAGAAATAAGCAAAGGCATTATTCAATCTTATGTTCAAACAGATATTATTAAAACCCCAGAATTAGCTAAAGAGGAGAAAGTTGAGCCAAGTTCATTTACGGATTGGTTAAAAACAATTCAAAAAGAGGCTCATACCTTTCAAACTGAAACTAAAAATGAAGTCCCGGAAATAAGTAATTCTGACGAAAAAGAGCAAAAAAGCATCAAAATAGACAAGAAAACCTCTGTTTTTGATAAAAAAAAGCAATTAATTGATAAAATTATTGAATCTGATCCAGGTAGAATTAAGCTAGGAACTAATAAATTTTTCTCTCCAGCTACTGATGCCAAGCAGAGTTTATTGGAAAATGAACACCTAGTAACTGAAACTTTAGCCAAAATTTACGCTTTACAAGGAAATATTTCAAAGGCAATTCGTGCATATGAAATATTAAGTTTGAAATTTCCACAAAAAAGTGTTTACTTTGCATCCCTTATAGAAAAACTGAAAACTAACAAATAAATTATGCAAGCAATTTTAACCATCGCCATCATCGTAGTATGTGTATTACTAATCTTAGTAGTATTAGTTCAAAACTCAAAAGGTGGAGGTATCTCTAGTAACTTCTCAGCAGCTAATCAAATTATGGGTGCCCGTCGTGGTACAGATTTTATTGAAAAAGCCACTTGGACATTAGCAATTTTACTATTAGTGTTTAGTTTATTATCTACACCTAAAAAATCAGGTTTAACAGAAAGTTCTGATGAAACAGAAGGTTCTATTACTAAAGCAAAAGCAGGTGGAGCAGTAATGCCTGCGGCACAGCCGTCTCAACCAGTAGCTCAGCCAGTTCCAGCACCAACTCAAACACCTAACTAATCATATTAAGTATTAATTTAAAGCAGAACTTTTGTTCTGCTTTTTTTATGCTTATAACTCTGTGTTAAATTGCAACAGAATTTTTATATTAGTACATTAAATTAAAGCATAGATATCATTTCATATGTCAAAACAAAACAACGTTAAGTCAGAAACAACAAACTCTTCAGAATCTAATTTTTATGATTCATTTATTAAAGGGAAAGAATTTTATTATTTAATTGGTCTTATACTTCTTTCATGCTACATTGTGTTTGGTGATTTTATATCACTTAAAAAAGTGTATTTATTCAGAGATATTGGTAGTGATTCTATTAATATCTATTTCCCTTGGTTAACTAATATTTCAGATTATTTAAAAACAGAAAGTGTTCCAGGTTGGAGTTTTTCTCAAGGTATGGGACAAAACGTATTTCCTATTTGGTTAGGTGATTTCTTCTCGGATTTTTTAACCTATTTCGATAAATCTCAAATTCCATATGGATTAGTTTTTATGGAAATATTAAAGATTAGTTTAATGGCCTTAGTGTTTTACAAATTTTTAAAAGAAGTAAAACTATCTAATTTCTCTGCTTTAGTATTTTCTATTCTTTATGCTTTTTCTGGATTTGTAATTTTAGGAGGATGTTGGGCTATTTTCTCTGTAGAAGCATTATATGTAGCTTTAATATTATATGGTTTTGAGCGTTGGTTAAATCATGGGAAATATTTTTGGTTTGTTTTTGGAATCATGTGCTTAGGGTTTTTACAACCATTTTTATTATTCCCTTACACCATTGTTTTATCAGTATATATAACAGCTAGATATTTTGATACGCATGAAAAAGATAATAAAGCCTTTTTTATTTTTGTATCAAAAACAGCTGGTTTAGCAGCTATTGGAGTTGCAATGACTGCGTATCAATTATTACCAGATGTGTTGCAGTATTTAGAAAGTCCACGTGTGGGTGGTGAATCAAGCTTTTTTGCAAAACTACAACAACAATCATTATTTGGTTTTGCGGATGATGTTTTACGCTTTACAACAACCTTTAGAGCATTTGGAAGTGATATGCTTGGAACTGGAAGCAATTTTAAAGGATGGCAAAATTATTTAGAAGCTCCTTTATTTTATTGCGGTATATTTTGCTTAGTAGCATTTCCTCAGTTTTATAGTTCTCTTTCAAAACGTCAAAAAATGTTTTATGGAGCTATTACAGTCTTGTTTTGTTTGCCAATTATTTTCCCTTATTTCCGATATGCATTTTGGGCATTCTCAGGCGATTATTACAGAACGTTATCATTAGTCATTGTTGCATTTATGGTGATGTTTTCTGCAAGAGCAGTTAGTTATATCGAGCAAAAAAACACCATCAATAAAGTTGTATTAGGAATAACCATATTAGTGTTATTGATTTTCTTATACACTCCTGCAACACAATTTAAACCGGCAGTAAATACGAGTTTACGTTCATTTGTAACATTATTAATCTTTGTATATGGAGCTTTATTGTTTGGATTAAGTGGCGCTAAAGCTAATATTAAAGCAATTTCTAAAATTGTTTTAATCGTATTTTGTTTTGTTGAGGTTGTTTATTTTTCTGGAATAACAGTAAATAAACGTGATGTTGTAACAAGTTCGATGCTAAAGGATAAAGTTGGGTATAATGATTATTCTGTTGAATCTGTGGCGTTTTTGAAAAACACAGATAAAGGATTTTTCAGAATCAATAAAGATTATGCCTCAGGTTTAGCAATTCACTCTAGTATTAATGATGCTAAGGTGCAAGGTTTTTATGGCACCTCTTCTTATTATTCATTTAATCAAAAAAACTACATCAAGTTTTTAGGAGATTTAAATGTAATTGATGTGAAAGATGAAAATTCTACACGTTGGGCAAAAGGTTTAGGAGATAGACCAATTTTGTTTTCTATCGCTAGTGGTAAATATTGGTTATCAAAAAGAACAGATGGTGCTGTTAAAAATATGGGCTTTGATTCCATTGCTAAGTTTGGTGATGTAACCGTTTATAAAAACAAATTTGTATTACCTTTTGGATTTACTTATGATAAAGCTATTGGAGAAGATGAATTCAGAAAATTATCACCTACACAAAAAGATTTTTGTTTGTTAAGAGCATGTATTATTGGTAATGAAGACAAATCTACTTTTGTTAATTCAAAAGCGTTTAATTTAGCTGATACAGCAGCGCCCATTACTTTTGAGAATTACATGGCTTACGTTAATGATTTAAAGAAAGATAATTTTGTTATTTCTAAATTCTCGGAAAATAACATTATCGGTTCAATTAATGTAAATGAATCTAAGACTTTATTTTTTTCTATCCCATTTGATGAAGGCTGGCATGTAAAAGTGAATGATGTGGAGGCTAAATTATATAGAATCAATGCTGGTTTAACAGGTTTGCCAATTGCTAAAGGAAATAATAAAGTAGAGTTAACATTTGAACCTCGATTAAAAGCAAAAGGAGCCGCAATTTCAATTGCAGCCCTTATTGTATTTATTGGTTTGTTAGGTTTTACCTTTATGAGAAGTAGAAAAGAAAAAGCTTAATTTTTTATTAAGTCCCTTCCATTTCTATTGGTTTCGAAAACGGTTCCATTTCTGTAATTGGTTTCCCAAAAGCAATCTTAGGATAAGTGTTTGTGTGAGGATCAATCATTACTTGTAATAATACAGGTTGATTATTATTCTCTTCGTTCCACATCCATTTTACAGCGGCTTCTGTTTCTTCAGTTGTGGAAATAGTTTTAGCGCTTATACCATAAGCAATTGCTATCTTTTCAAAATCAGGCGCCGAATAGCCCCACCAAGTTGATTGGTAGCGCCCTTCAAAATAGGAATCTTGAAACTGACGAATCATTCCTAAATTCTGATTATTTAAAACGATGATTTTTATAGGCAATTTATTTCTTACAATCGTTTGTAATTCCTGAATGTTCAATTGCATGCAACCATCACCAATCACTGGCACCACTGGTTCGTTATTTAAGGCTAAACATGCTCCAATAGCAGCAGGTAAGGCAAATCCCATAGCCCCCATTCCTGCTGAGGTTAAAAACACCTGATCTTTATTTGTTTCTAAAGATTGTGCTGTCCACATTTGATGAGAACCAACATCAGCTAAAAATGCTTTTGCTTTAGTAGAGTTTTTTGAAAGCGTATGTATGAAAATATTAGGATTTATTTCCTTTGTATCTAATTCTTTACTATCAGGCCATTGATTTTTTAAGTCGTCGATGTATGAAAACCATTCTTGTTTTACAGGATAATTTTCTGTTTTAAATTGTTGATTGAAAGCTTTGAAAAAATCTTTTAAATCAGCAACAATAGGAATGCAACCTTTCACACGATTATTGATTTCTCCTTCTTCACAATCAATGTGGAAAATGTCTCTATTTTCAAAGAACTTGCTATCAGCCCCTGTTTGTCTAATGTCTAAACGACTACCAACAACTATTAGTAAATCGCATTCTCCAAAACTAATGTTTGCCCAGCGATTTCCATAGCTTCCAATAAAACCAGTTCTTTGTGGGTGATTAAAAGGAATCGCATCAACTGCTAAAAGTGTTGTTACTATTGGTATTTTGGTTAATTGTAAAAATTGCTCTAATTCATTAATTGCAAAAGCAGACCTTACTCCACGACCAACTAATAACATTGGTTTTTTGCAGCTATGTAGTAATGCCGATAATTGTTTTAGTTCTTTTTCCCAACCAAATGCTTCTTGCTTATTGTCGTTTTCCATCGCATCAGCAATAGGATCAGACTCAATATTTCCTCGTTGCACATCCATTGGAATATCAATTAACACAGGGCCTGGTCTTCCTTCGGTTGCAATTTTAAATGCCTCCATAAAAATGCTAGGTATCTCCGATGCTTCTTTTACTTGGTAGCATTTTTTAGTTAATGGTGTTGCTACTGATATAATATCGGTTTCTTGAAATCCTAATTGGCGAATGTTTCTATTGCCTTTTAATTCATGACGATTAACCTGGCCTGTAATGAAAATTGCAGGAACAGAGTCAAAATAACAACTACCAATACCCGTAATTAAATTTGTTGCCCCTGGCCCACTAGTAGCTAATGCAACTCCTGGTTTCCCAGTAATTCTACCATAGGCGTCGGCTGCAAAAGAAGCGCCTTGCTCATGATGCATCGTAACAATTTTAATTTTTGTTTGAAGGTGAAGAGAGTCTAATAAATTAGTTATCATACCTCCAGATAATTCAAAAACAAAATCTATTTTTTTTGCTTCCAGAAATTTAGCTATATAATCAGATGCTTTCATTGAATGCTATTTTTATTTACTATTGAATTTAAATGTTTTATCAATAGCTTCTTTTAAGTTTGTATATACTTTTAATCCTAATTCGTTTTTTGCTCTTTCAATAGATGGAACATACATTGCTGGTGGTGCAGAAGTTTTTTCTTGTGCTATTTCCACACCTAAATTGTTGGGCGAATATTGGCTTATCATATTTGCTAATGATTCTAAATTAATAGCTTCATCAGAACCAACATTATAAGGATAACAGGATTTCCCTTCTGTTAAAATTTTTAATAACCAAATCATTAAATCAGCTGTATACAAGTATGCTCTTTGCGGAGAACCATCTCCTTGTATTTTAATTTGTCTATTGTGAATGATATCATTTATAAAATTACCAATCGCAAAATGCCCGTCTAATGGCAAGTAGGGGCCAACAAAAGAGTAACATCTTGCTATTTTTACGTCAACTTGATGTTGTTTGTTGTAGATATTGCAAAGCATTTCAGCCACTCGTTTACCTTCACCATAGGATGCATCTTTGTCGTAAACATTGGTAGCGCCTATAAAATCTTCGGTAACATGTGTCATGTTTTGAGGCTGCTTGCCATAAACTGCGCCAGAACTAATATATAACACAGCGTTGGTGTTGTTTTGTTTTGCTAATTCTAATATATGTTTAGTTCCATCAACAATGCTGTCATAAATACTCAATGGTTCATTGGTGATGAGATGGGTATTGACATCTGTTGCCGCATGAATTATAAAATCAATCTTTTGTGATGAAAATTCAAAACTCTTTATATCGCCCCTTATCCAAGAAATACAATCATGTTTAAATTCTGGATTTTGAAGAATGAATTTTTCAGGATCTCTGCTTAAAGCTATAATATGGATGTTAAGGCTTTCTTCGTTATTTGCACAAATGAAATTTTGAAGCATACATTTTCCAAAAAAACCTGTTGCTCCAGTAATTAAAATGGTTTTATGTTGTAGTTTATCCCAGCTAGTTTTAGTTTGGGAGTATACAAAACGAAAATCTTCTTTAATGACTGTATTCATCTAATAAATAGCTATTTACCAACCGTTCAAAAAGTTGGTATGAACCAAATTTATACAATTTATTTGTCATTTTCGCGAAATAAAAATTAATCCTTAACTTACTATAAATTGTGGGAAAAAACGTTATTTTTGGGTAATATTATAATTTAAAATCTGTGAAAAAACACATTTCAGTATTAACTCCTTGTTTCAATGAACAGGGCAACGTAGGTCCATTAAGTAAGGCTGTTGCTAAAGTTTTTGAAAAACTCCCTCAATATACATACGAACATATTTTTATAGATAACGATTCTTCGGATGATACTGTGAAAATATTGAAAGAAATAGCTCAAAATGATAGCAATGTGAAAGTGATTTTAAATGCGCGAAATTTTGGACATATACGTTCTCCATTTTATGGGATGTTGCAATGCAAAGGTGATGCTGTTATTTCTTTAGTTTCTGATTTTCAGGATCCACCTGAATTGATAGAAGATTTTTTGAAGAAATGGGAAGAGGGATATAAAATTGTTATTGGAGTAAAAAATAAGAGTAAAGAAAATCCTTTAATGTTTGCTGTTAGAAAGTTTTTTTATAATTTATTAAGTAAAGCTTCTGAAGGTAGCGGAGAATCTCCGGTTAAAAATTTTACTGGATTTGGATTATATGATCAACAGTTTATATCTGTTCTTAGAACATTAGATGATCCGTATCCTTATTTCAGAGGATTAATTACCGAATTAGGATTTAATAGATACGAAATCCCTTATACTCAGCCACAAAGAGCTTCAGGAGAAACAAAAAATAATTTCTTTACATTGTACGATATGGCAATGCTTGGTTTTACAAACCATTCAAAATTACCATTACGTTTGTCTGCCTTTATTGGATTCTTTTCGGCAGTGATTAGTTTTTTAGTGGCTTTAGGTTATTTTGTATATAAACTTATTTTTTGGGATAATTTTCAAGTCGGAATGGCGCCTTTAGTAATTGGTGTGTTTTTCTTTTCTTCTGTTCAGTTATTTTTTATTGGAATTATTGGAGAATATATTGGAGCTATTCACACTCAAATACGAAAGCGTCCATTAGTTATTGAAAAAGAAAGAATTAATTTTTAATTAAAAAAATAAATAGTCTATATATGAAAGTTGTTATTCTAGCAGGAGGATTAGGTACTCGTTTATCAGAAGAAACGGATGTTCGTCCTAAACCAATGGTTGAAATTGGCGGACGACCAATTATTTGGCATATCATGAAAATTTATAGTCAATATGGCTTTAATGAATTTGTTGTATGTTGTGGTTATAAAGGTTATGTGATTAAAGAATATTTCGCGAATTACTTTTTACATCAAACCGATGTAACGTTTGATTTAGCAAATAATAAAATGGAAGTTCACAATTCTGGTTCTGAGAACTGGAAAGTAACTTTAGTTGATACTGGAATTAATACTAATACAGCTGGTCGTATTAAACGTATTCAAAAATATGTTGGCGACGAACCATTTATGTTAACATACGGTGATGGTGTTGCAGATATTAATATTCCAGAATTAATTCAATTCCATAAAAAGTCAGGTAAACTAGCTACTTTATCGTCCATTCAATTACCAGGTAGATTTGGTAACGTTGAGACAGATGCAAATGGAACTGTAACAACGTTTCAAGAAAAGCCTTTAGGGGATGGTGTTTGGATTAACGGTGGTTTCTTCGTGTTAGAGCCAGGTGTTTTTAAGTATTTAGATGGTAACATGGACGATGTGCAATGGGAGAAAAAACCTTTAATTGAAATTGCCGATGCAGGCCAATTATCAGCATACCAGCATAATGGTTTTTGGAAATGCATGGATGCTATTAGAGACAAAATTGAATTAGAAGCACTTTGGCAAAGCGGTGCAGCTGATTGGAAAATTTGGAAATAAATATACCATGAAGAACTTAGATTTATTTTCAGGAGTATATAAAGGCAAAAAAATACTAGTTACAGGAGATACTGGATTTAAAGGCTCTTGGATGTGTATTTGGTTGAAAGAATTAGGGGCTGATGTTTATGGATATGCTTTAGCACCTCTAACCGAAAAAGATAATTATGTAACTACTGAGCTTTCAAATAAAATACACCATATGGATGGTGATGTTAGAAACTTAGAACAATTGCAAAATTATTTTAATCAAGTTAAACCTGATGTCGCGTTTCATTTAGCGGCGCAACCTTTAGTTATTGAATCATATAATAATCCTCATTATAATTTCGAAACCAATTTAATGGGAACAGTTAACTTTTTTGAAGCAGTGAGAAACTGTCCTTCGGTAAAAGTGGCTATTAATGTTACGACTGATAAGTGTTATCAAAATAACGAATGGATGTGGGGCTATCGCGAAAATGACGCAATGGGAGGTGATGATCCATATAGTGCTTCAAAAGGTTGCTCAGAGTTAATTACTAATTCATATATTAAATCTTTTTTTACTAAAGACGGCACAGCTCATGTTGCTTCGGGTAGAGCAGGGAATGTAATTGGTGGTGGTGATTGGGCAGATAATAGAATTATACCAGACATGATTAGAGCTTATCAATCTAATCAAACCTCAGAAATTCGAAATCCTAATTCAGTTCGTCCTTGGCAATTTGTGTTAGAGCCAGTTTTTGGTTACATGAAATTAGCTGAAAAATTATGGACAAATGGAAAGACATTTGTAGGTGGATGGAATTTTGGTCCTGCTGCTTTTGAAAACTATAGCGTAGGTGATGTTGTGACTGAAGTGAAAAAAATAATCCCAACGATTAAAATTGAGGCTCCTAAAGCAACAGAAAAATTACATGAAGCCGGCTTATTGAAATTAGATATTACTAAGGCTGTGAACTTTTTAGGGTGGAAACCAAAATTAAATTTCGAGGAAACTATTCAGTTTACAATTCAAGGATATCAAGAAGAGTTAAATTCTCAAAACAATATCTACGATTGTCGTGTTAATCAAATAGAATCTTATTGTCTTAAAAATAATTAAACCATAAAAGACATAAAAGTTCATAAAAAAATGCGTTTAACTAAAGAACAAATAAAAGACCTTACTTACCAAATCAATGGCGCTGCCATTGAAGTCCATAAGTCGCTTGGCCCAGGTTTATTAGAAAGTGTTTATCATAAATGCCTTGTTCACGAATTGAATATCCGTGAGATTTCTTTTACATCTGAATTATTAGTTCCTGTTAATTATAAAGGTTTGCAAATAGAAACAGAATTGCGTTGTGATTTATTTATTGAAAAAACTATAGTAGTAGAACTAAAAGCTGTTGAAAAAATATTGCCAGTGCATGAAGCGCAGTTGCTTACCTATATGAATTTATTAGAGGCTCCTTTTGGAATATTATTTAATTTTAATACAACAAATATTTACCATGATGGGCAGAAAACATATGTTAATGAGCTTTACCGAATTTTAAATGAATAAAAACCTGATATGTCCTTTTATGACTTTTATGGTTCAAAAAACAAAATAAACTATGTCAAAATTATTAGATATTAAACATCAAATACACGCTTTAATAAAAGAGTATCATGATGAGGCTTTTAAAGCAAAACCTTTTGTTGAGGGAGAATCAGCAGTGCCAGTTAGTGGTAAAGTATTTGATCATAAAGAATTAACTTACATTACGGATTCAGCTTTAGATGCTTGGTTTACAACTGGTAAATTTAACGCTGAGTTTGAAAAAAAGTTAGCTAAGTATATCAATGTAAAATCCGTGTTAACCGTTAACTCAGGGTCATCGGCTAATTTAGTGGCATTCTCAGCCTTAACAGCAAAAGAGTTAGGTGATGAAAGAATTAAACCAGGCGATGAAGTGATTACAGTTGCAGCGTCTTTTCCAACAACGGTAAATCCAATTTTGCAATATGGTGCTATACCTGTGTTTTTAGATGTAACAATACCTCATTACGAAATTGATGTGGAACTTTTAGAAAAAGCATTGTCACACAAAACAAAAGCCGTAGTGATTGCCCACACGATGGGTAACGTATTTAATTTAGATGCCATTACAGCTTTTTGTGAGAAACATGATTTATGGTTAATGGAAGATTGTTGTGATGCTTTAGGCGCAACATACAACGGGCAACATGTTGGTACATTTGGAGATATAGCAACTTTAAGTTTTTATCCAGCACATCATATTACGATGGGTGAGGGCGGAGCAGTTTATACGTCTAATTCTAAATTAAAGAAGATTGCGGAATCGTTTAGAGATTGGGGACGTGATTGTTGGTGCGAGCCAGGTAAGGATAATACTTGCGGTTTACGTTTTTGTCAGCAGTTAGGTGATTTGCCAATGGGTTATGATCATAAATACATTTATTCTCGTCAAGGATTTAATTTAAAGATAACGGACATGCAAGCCGCTTTAGGTTTAGCACAGTTAGAAAAGCTAGACGATTTTATTAAAATTAGAAGACATAATTTTGATTTACTGACTAAGACTTTACAAAAACATTCTAATAAATTAATCTTACCAGAAGCAACTCCAAAGGCTAATCCTTCCTGGTTTGGTTTTTTAATTACGGTAAAAAAAGATGCAGGTATTACTCGTAATGAACTAATTCAAAAGTTAGATGCAAAAAAAGTAGCTACTCGATTATTGTTTGCTGGTGATCTGCGTAAACAACCATACTTTAAAGATTACGATTATCGTATTGTGGGTGATTTACCAAATACAGATATTATTGTGAATGATACATTTTGGATTGGTGTAACTCCTATGATTAATGATGAGATGATTGCTTATATGGGTAAATGCTTTGATGAAATTTTGGGTTAATATTCACTTATCATTAAAATCCCTTCATTTATTAGTTTTAACTCATCAATTAAAAATAAGTTTTATAACTAAAGGAAGTATTGCTTAAATTTATAGTGTAATGTATTTATACTTATTTAAGCTTTTATGAAATTTGGAGTAAAACAATTTTTTATGTTATGTTTTATTCTTTTATCTTTTTATAAGGGAATAGGTCAAACAACCAATATTTCTGGTGTAATAAATAATTATGCTTCAATAACAAGTATTGGTAGCCAATCAGTAAATGTTTCTAGTGCAGCTGGTTTTGCTGCTGGGGATAAGGTGTTGTTGATTCAAATGAAAGGAGCATCCATAGATACTTCTAATACTTCACTGTTTGGAACTATAAATTCATATCATGATGCTGGTAACTATGAAATATTAGTTGTTTCCTCAATTTCGGGAAATACAATTACATTTTCTTCTCCATTTTTAAGAACTTATAATGTTATAGGAATAGTTCAATTAGTTAAAATACCAGTTTATAATAATGTAAACGTTGTAGGTGTTTTAACTTGTACACCATGGAATGGTCAAATAGGGGGCGTGCTAATATTTGAAGCGAATGGTAATGTGACTCTAAATGCAAATATTGATGTAACAGGAAAAGGATTTTTGGGTGGTGCTAAATTATTTGGGCAATTAGGGTCATGTATTGGTAATATATCTGATTTTAAATTACCAATAAGTTCTTTGCTTTCTACAAATAAAGGAGAAGGCATAACGATAATTCAGCCATCGTTTGCAAAAGGACTTGGAGCATTGGCTAATGGAGGAGGAGCTGGGAATGATGTGAATGGAGGAGGAGCTGGTGGTGGAAATTATGGGCAAGGTGGTCACGGAGGAAATTCTAAATGCAGTTCTTCTGCAATATCTTTATGTGGAGGTTATGAAGGAAAAAACTGCGTTTACTCCAATAGTAGTAATAAAATATTTTTGGGCGGTGGCGGCGGAGCTGGTCATGAGAATGATGGTTTATCAACCGGAGGTGTTTCTGGGGGAGGTATTGTTATAATTCGATCAGGCGGAAGTATTTTTGGTAATAACAATTTTATTAATGCAAATGGTAATAATAATACTTTTCTTGCAGGAAATGATGGACAAGGAGGTGGTGGAGCAGGAGGAACGGTTTTAATAGATGCTTGTTCTACATCGTCGTTAAATATTGCAGCCAAAGGGGGAAATGGAGGGACAGATAATTATTCAGGTCCGGATTGTCATGGAAAAGGCGGTGGCGGCGGCGGAGGTGTTATTTGGACATCGTCTGCGTTTCCGTACAATTCGTTTTTAAATGGAGGGAATCCAGGATTATTTACAAATATAAATTCACAATGTTATAATAATAGTAATGGAGCAACGGTAGGTCAGGTAGGAGCTAGTTTAACAGGATTGTCTATTCCAGGAGCATTGCCATTATCTCCTTTAGGAAATTATTCATTAACATTATCTTCTCATTGCATTGGTAATAATAATTCAACAGTTATTGGTACAATAACAACTAATGCAATTTCTTCAATTATATCCTATACTTGGACTAATTCATTCGGCGCTATTGTTAGTCAAACAAGTAATACTTCATCATTAATTGATTCAGTGAGTAATTTATCAAATGGCATTTATACACTTTCAATTCAGCCAAATGCACCATGCGGTTCAATAATTACTCAAACCATCAATATTAATTGTGTTAGTAGTTCAACAGTGCCTTGCACTGGAATATTAACAGGAACAGGAATGAGTGTCTGTAATCAATTTAATTTTAGTATCACACCTTCACAAACAATTACTCCCTTTAATTATGGTAGTCAGAATTATTCATGTAATAATACTACTCAACCAGATGTGTCTTTTAATATCATGGGGCCAGGATGGAGAGTACAAACTTTGAGTTGGAATTTTGTTTCAACGATAAATGGTCAGATAAATGGATATAATAGTTCTGGTGTTTTGCAAACAATTCCATTTTTAGCGACTAATACAATTACACCTTTAAATTATTCAGGTGGGTTTGTGCAATTTGCAATTAATGGAGTAGCTTCTGGAGCAATGCTTAATCAAAGCACATTTTCTATATCTATAACATCAGCTATTTTTGGTTCTAATACTTATACTTATTGTGCTAATACAGCGACTAGTATCGTCATAAGTCCCGTTGTTCCTTCAACAGGAGGACCATGGACTTATAATTGGCAACCAGGAAATTTAACTGGCAATCCAATTAATGTTAGCCCCATATCCAATACTATCTATACAGTAATGGCAACTTCCGCAGGAGCTGGATGTTCTTCAACAACAACTGTGGCTGTAAATATTAATTGTCCTCCTAATCCAGCACTTTGTTCAGGTAATTTAGGTTCACCTATATTTTTCGAAGACTTTGGTTCTGGAGTCTCTCTATATGGTCCTGCTTTACCTCCAGGTGTTACTAATTATTCTTATTTACAAGGTGTTCCTAATAATGGAACATACGTTATTGCAAGCTCGAGTAATCCATCTGGTACTAATGCAGGTTATGTAAATGATAATAATGATCATACGGGTAATGCAAATGGTTATATGATGGTGGTTAATTCGGATTATCCTGCATCAGAGGTATATCGGAGGCACGTTACTGGTCTCTGTCAAAATACGACTTACGTATTTTCTGCTTACTTAGCTAATAATAATTCGCCAGATGCTGTAACTAATGTATGTGCATTTAGTTATGTATATGCTAATATTAAATTTCAGACGGAATTTCCGCTAGGAACAGTGCTAAATTCGATAACGTCAGGGAATTTGGCAGTGGCTTCAAACTCTGTAACATTACCATGGATACAGTACGGCTTTACTTTTACTACTGGACCAGGACAAACTAGTGTTGATGTTGTTTTGAAAAATAATGCACCAGGTGGGTGTGGAAATGATTATGTAGTTGATGATATTTCCTTGTCGCCTTGTGGGCCAGGAGTAAGTTTAAGTATTGCCCCTAATTATACAACCTTTTGTCCTGGAGAAACAGTGTCTTTACAATCTACTTTTACATCTGGGAGTTATGTGAGTCCTCAATATCAATGGCAGTATAGTAGTGATGGAGGAGTAACTTGGTCGAATATTTCAGGAGCAACTTCTGCAAATTATACTATTAATTCAGTATCTGCTGCGCAGTCGGGAATGTATCAATTGCTTATTGCTGAAAATGGAAATATAAATTCACCATCTTGCAGAATAGAGGCAGGTCCAATTTCTTTTAGTGTTACCAGTGGCAGTTTAACAGTTTCAAATCAAACAACATGTGCAGGTAGTAATGTCACACTAACAGCTACAGGGGGCACAACTTATACTTGGAGTAATGGCGTTGTTTCAAATGCAATCACGGTTAATCCTTCAGTTACAACTGATTATACAGTTACAAGTGCCATAGGTTCATGCACTAATCAAGCAATTGTTACAGTTAGTGTAATTCCTTTGCCAACAATTACAGTAGTATCTTTTACAAATACAAGTTGTGGTTTAAATAATGGTTCAATATTAATAATGTCTTCTCCAGCAACTAACACCTATACTTGGAGTGGAGGAATTACATCTACTACTAATACCGCTAATTCATTAGCGCCAGGTAACTATTCTGTTTCGGTAAATAATGGAGCTTGTCATACATCAACTGTAGTAAATGTATTAAGCTCGATTGCTTTACAAATTATATCTGCTACAGTTACTCCATCAGATTGTAATGTCAATAATGGTTCTATTTCAGTTGTTGATAATTATTCAAGTTCTACTTACTCTTGGAGCCCAAATGTGTCTTTAATAAATACAGCTAGTAATTTATCACCTAGCAATTACGCTTTAACTATTACTAACGGTTCTTGTTCAACATCTACTGTATTTATTGTACCACAATTAAATGGACCTACTTCTATAAATGTAAATCAAAACGATGCTATTTGTGAAAGTTTAAATGGCAACATAAGTATTACAAGTATTTCAAATGGTACTTCTCCTTATCAATATTCGTTTAATAATTCAAGTTTTTCATCGGTAAATACATTTTCAAATTTATCTCAAGGCATTTATACAATTACAGTAAAAGATTTAAATAGTTGTGTTTATACTAGTACTTTTACTATCAACAAAAGTATTGTTTCATCAAGTATACAGTTAACAACTAATTTTCCTACTTGTAATGCCAATGATGGTTCTTTTGTTATAAATAGTACAACAGGTGGCACTCCTCCCTTTTTATGGAGTTTTAATGGTTCTTCGTTTTCTACAATTTCAGTGTTTGAAGAACTTGGAGCTGGGGAATATGTTTTAATGATTAGAGATTCAAATTTATGTGAAACTAATTTGAATCTAGAAATGCCAATGGATAAAAATGATTATACATTGTATGTGCCTAATACATTTACACCTAATAAAGATTTAGTAAATGACACATGGTTTGCGAAAGCAACTTGTATCAACTCTTTTAGTTGTATTATATTTAATCGTTGGGGAGAGAAAATTATAGAATTGAAAGATATAAATGAATACTGGGATGGAACCTATAAGGGAAAAAATGTACCAGACGGAGTTTATGTATATTTAATTGAAGCCGAAACTAATAATGGAACTGTTTATAAAAATGGACATATTACTTTGTTTAGATAAATTACAGAAAAGTTTCTATCGCCATTTTATAGCCTTTTAATCCAAAGCCACTAATGCTGCCTTTGCAATGTTTTCCTAAATAGGAAACGTGGCGGTAATCTTCTCTTGCAAAAATATTACTAATATGTACTTCAATCACAGGTGTTTTGATTCCAGCGATAGCGTCTGCTATAGCAATAGAAGTATGCGTGTATGCTCCTGCGTTGATGATAATGCCATCGTAGCTAAAACCAATTTCATGAAGCTTATTAATCAATTCTCCTTCAATGTTACTCTGGTAATAGCTTAATTCGATATTAGGAAATTTAGTTTGTAGCGTTTTAAAATAGTCTTCAAATGATTGAGCACCATAAATTTCTACTTCTCTTTTTCCTAAAAGATTCAAATTTGGACCATTGATTATTGCTATCTTTAACACGTCGTTTATTTTTATTAATTCAAAAATACTCATTACTCTGCAACTTTGGAAATCAAATATTAACGATTTTAAATACTATCTTCAGGTAGAAAAATCACTTTCAGAAAACTCAGTAGTTTCCTACGAAAGTGATATTCAAAAGTTGATGGCATTTATTGAGATGTTTCATCCTTCTAAAAAGCCTTCGGATGTTACTTTGCAAACCTTGCAAGAGTTTTTAAAATATATTGCCGATTTTCATTTCACAGAAACAACTCAATCACGTATCATTTCAGGAATTAAACATTTTTTTAAGTTTTTAGTACTCGAAAATTACATTCAAACGAGTCCTGCCGAATTATTAGAAACACCCCGCATTAAACGTAAACTCCCAGTTTTTTTAAGTGTTGAGGAAATTGATTTAATGTTATCATTTATTGATAGAAGCACTCCCGAAGGTGAACGTAATTTGGCTATGCTCGAAACGATGTATAGTTGCGGTTTGCGTGTTTCTGAATTAATTTCTTTAAAATTAAGTGATTTGCATATTAATGATGGCTTTATTAGTGTGATCGGAAAAGGTGATAAGCAACGCTTAATTCCTATTGGAAAATCAGCTTTACGTTTAATAGATAATTACCTCACACATCATCGCAATCATATTAAGATTAAAAAAAATAATGAGGATATGATTTTTTTAAGTAAACGCGGAACTCCCATTACTCGTCAAATGGTGTTTTATGTGATTAAAGATTTATCAGAAAAAGCAGGAATTAAAAAGCCTTTGAGTCCTCATACCTTTCGTCATTCTTTTGCTACTCATTTAGTGGAAGGCGGTGCAGATTTACGTGCGGTTCAAGAAATGTTAGGTCACGAAAGTATTACTACTACGGAAATTTACACTCACTTAGATCAACATTTTCTGCGAGAAAATATTTTAAGCTATCATCCTAGAAATAATTTAAAATAGTTTTTGATCTTCAATAAAGGGAGAAAATATTTTTGGAACTTTCACATTTAATCCCGTTCGCTTATTAAATTCAGTCACAAAATAAATCGCTAATTCGGGCATTAATTCGTGAGTAGGGGTGTGTACGAAAAAATAGATTTCTTCTAATCCATTATCTATCCAATGTTTTAAACGAGTAATCCATTCATCTATTCTTTTATAATCGGTTGGATGTAAGTCGTTGGCTACAAAACGAATAAAGACGATTTTAGTTGTTAAACGCTGATGTAAAACATCCCTTCTTCCAGCAGTATCAGTTAATAAAAGAGTGAGATTGTTTTTATAAAAATAATTACAAATGTGTTTTAAAATTGTTTCATTTTTAAACCACGATTCATGTCTTAATTCGATGGCGCAATTACTTAACGCTACTTCATCGCAAAAGTCTAATAAATCATTAATTTTTGTGCTATCATAATGAGGTGGCAATTGCAAAAATGGTATTCCTAATTTCTGTTTAAAATGCTTATTGGTTGCTATGATTTCTCTCATATAATCCGCATTTTGTTTAATTAAAGGTGTATGACTAACAATTTGATTAATCTTTGGACAAAACTTAAAGTCACTAGCAGTGATATCTACCCAATTTTCAATAGTATTCTTATCTAAGGATTTGTAGTGAGATATATTTAGCTCAATACTATTAAATTGGTGACTGTAATATTTTGCTACATCTTTTGGTTTTATTTTTTTAGGATAAATTTTTCCAATAAAACCGGCTTCCGACCAAATAGGACAGCCAATATAAACAGCGCATTTGTTAGCCTTTGTTCCACCTAAAACTTTTACAGTACCAGCATGATCTTCAGGTAATGTAAAGTCTATATTTTCAATATTTGATAATCTACCAAATTCCATTATTCCGTTAATTCTGTTTGCTCGTCGTTATATAAATCTTTTACTGAGCCAAATCCAATTACATCCTGCATTACATTTCCTTCTCTCAATTCAACAGCTCGTATCAGTTTTTGTTTCCCATATTTATCTTTTAAATCATACACTACTTTTCTAAGATGATCTTTTTTAGTATTGTCTTCAAACAAGTTATATTGAACCATCGTGTCATCCAAAAAATGAGATACAGAAAGAGAAATACTAATAATTCCTCGGTGAATAATTTTTTCTGGTGCATTGTGGCCTTCAAACTCTTCAATACGATTCATAATAGCTTTATAAATCTCAGCGCCATCTTGCAAAGGTGAGCTCACATTTAAAAAATCAGCCCATTGCTCGCCATTGGCATATCGTACATTAAATGCAAGCGTATTGGCAAAAATTTTACGTTTTACCATGCGACGTTCAAGCGTTAAGCATAAAGCAATTAATATTTCGTTAATACCTTCATATGAAGCTCGTTGTTCTTTGTTTAAGTGACGCATAGCCTGCATACTTTTGTAATCATGCTCGTTATCCAAATCAATTTCCACAAAGTTTAAACGACAGTGCCAATAAAAACCAACTACACTTTTTAAAATAGCTTTTAAGTTTTCGGGAGATGCTCGGCGCATTTCTAAAGGTGTTTTAATCCCTCCTTTATTTAATCTAATTTCCATTTTATCGGCAATGCCTGGAAAATCCTGAAGTTTTAAACGACCTAATACAATATCAATGTTTTCGGGATTGATAATCACTAATCCATTTGGTTTTTGAATATCAGAGGCCACTTTTGCTAAAAACGAATTGGGCGCAATACCAATGGAGCATTTAAGCCAATCTCCTACTTTTTCTTGAATATCTTTTTTGATGCTTTTAGCTACTTGTATCACGTCTTTATGTATCAATTCGTAATTGGTTAAATCAACTACGGCCTCATCAATGCTTTTAGGATATACATTATCGCAATATGATTTAAGAATATCCATGATTTTCACATGATACTTTCTATACCTTTCGGGATTAGTTTCAATAGGAATTAAGTCTTTACATAATAACACCGCTTCATTTAAACGCATGCCCGTTTTAACTCCAAATTTTTTAGCTTCAATAGAAGGAGCAATGACGCACCCAAATTTACCCGTATAAACACAAACCGCAATTGGCCTGTCGCGTAAATAAAAATTATCTTGTTGCTCACAGCTAGCAAAAAAGCTATTCATGTCAACAAACAAAACGCGCGCTGTTGTTCGAGGTGTAAATTTATGATTGTCCTTATTCATTTATAAGGACAATTTTACTACGTTTTGTGTTATGTTTCTGCTATGAATTGTAGCAAATTACAAATAGTTGATAAATTACATTAATGTTTCAAAAGACTGAATGATGTCTTTTCTTTGGTGGGATAGCATTTTAATCAAATCTGGTTGAGATGATTTTAGTTTTAAAATTCTGAAAATTCCCCGAGTTTTTTTACGGTATGGAGAAATATATAAGCAGAATAAACTACTTAGTGCGGATGTAAACAAGGCTAATACAGCCCACCATGGATTAGGAGCAAAAGCCTTAACTAAAAAAAATTGGAGTGCATAGTAGAATAAAAACAAAAAGGCTCCAATACCCATGTTAAATGAGGCTTTAAATTCAATAATTTTTACTTTTTTAGTAGTGATGATATGCGTAAGTTTATAAGGTATATAGCTACCAATAAGCCCTCTACTATAAATTGGTAAAGTAATGACGATAAATAATAATCTTAAAATAGCTATGCTATAATTAATTAATTTTTGTTTTGCAGGGTTGAATAGCCAATCTTTAAGTTGATGTTTTTTTAATTCTTTAAAATAGTGAGCTGTTTTTTGATTTAGTTCTTTAATAGCTTCAGGGTTGTTTTCTTCAGCTTTATTAATCACATCCACAACTTTTGTGGAAAATAAAAAATCGTGTTCTAAATTTGTAATACTGTAGTTGTGTTGCTTATAGTATTTATCTCTATATACCTCTTCAATACTAGCAATAACCTCTTCGTTATGTTTATGATTGATATGTATAATGAGCTCTTTCATGCGAGGAGCTAAATCTGCTAAAAATTGATTCATCGTTTTAGCAGGAGCTTCTTTATAAGAAGCCATGTAATCTATCATTTTTAGAGGCCTTCCTACATTACAAAATAATGTCCCTCTAAATTGTGATGGATCGGTATAATTAATGCCAACAGGTACTACTAATAAATTATCTAATTCGCCCGATTCCATCGCTCCTAAAAGCATACGAGGAACACCTTTTTTTAAAGGGCGCAAACGACGTTCTTGAACACATAAGCCTTCTGCAAAAATGATAATTTTTTTGTTATTTTTTAAAAGTGTATTTACTCGTTCGTAGGTTTCATCATTTTTCTTCAAGCCTTCTTTTCCACCATCTTGAATTCTGAAAATGGGAATAATGCCTAAACTTTCTAATAAAGCAGTTACAATACCTTTTTTAAAAGCGTCGCCACGTGCTAAATAACGTAATCTAGGAGGATAAACAAGCGTTGTTAATGCAATGGGGTCCATAAAGGCGTTAGGGTGGTTTACCGCAACAATTACAGGTCCTTTTACTTTTAAATAGTGTGAGTTTTTTACTTTACTGCGTTTAAAATAAACGCTAATAACGAAACCCATATAATATTTAAGTATGTGCCAAAGCATAGTTTTACAAAGTAAGAAAACAAACTTACTAAAAAGAAAGCATAAAAAAATCATTTGACTTTTTTGAACCTTTTTATTAATGGTGTAAAGAGATGATTTTCAGTTGAATAAATATTTTTTTCACGTACTATTTAAAAATAAGTGAAATTTGTCAAAAATTGAGTAACGTTGAAGTAGTTTAATGAGTGATAAAAAAATAATTATAGTAATTGGAGCGGGTGCTGCTGGATTTTTTTCGGCAATTAATGCTGCTATTAATTTTCCTGAGGCTAAGATTATCATTTTAGAAAAATCAAATAAAATTTTATCAAAGGTTAAGATTTCGGGTGGAGGAAGATGTAATGTGACTAATCATTGCTTTGAAAATAATGAGTTAATCAAAAATTATCCTCGTGGCGAAAAAGAATTGCGTCAAGTGTTTTCTCAATTTTCGGTTCAAGATACCATTGATTGGTTTTTAAAAAGAGGCGTGAAATTAAAAGTGGAACCAGATGGAAGAATGTTTCCTGAAAGTAATTCGAGCGAAACAATTGTAAATTGTTTTTTATCAGAAGCTCAAAAACATCATATAGATGTAAATTTAGAAGAGGAAGTTTTAGAATTAAAACCTATTAATGTCACGCTGAGCGGAGTCGAAGCGTCATATAATGTTCTCGACTACGCTCGAACTGACAATGTGCAAGTAAAAACAACGAAACAAACATATATTGCACATGCGGTTATTTGTAGTATCGGAGGCCATCATCAAATAAAAAATTATCAGTTTTTAAAAAACTGTGGACACACCATTGATGATTTAATTCCGAGTTTATTTACTTTAAATTTACCACAAAGCAATATTAAAGAGTTAATGGGTTTAAGTGTAAAAAACGGAACAGTTAAAGTAAATGGCACTAAACATCAATACACAGGGCCTGTTTTAATTACTCATTGGGGTTTAAGCGGACCAGCTGTTTTAAAACTATCGGCTTTTGCAGCGTATGACTTTTATAAATTAAATTATGAAGCAGGTATTTCTGTAAACTGGACAGGCACTTTAAATGAAGAACAATTAAAAGAAGAATTGAGTTTACAATTAGGATCAAAAGCCTTAATCGTTAATACACCTTTGTTCGAAATTCCTAAGCGCTTATGGGAATATTTAATACTTAGAGCAGAGATAAATTTATCAAAACCGTGGATTGAATTAGGGAAAAAGCAATTGAATAAATTAGCTCAGGTTTTAACCAATGATGGGTATGACATGAAAGGTAAAACAACGTTTAAAGAAGAGTTTGTGACTGCTGGTGGTATTAATTTAAAGGAAGTGAATTTTAAAACCATGGAAAGTAAATTAGTGCCTCATTTGTTTTTTTGCGGAGAAGTGCTAAATATTGATGGGATTACTGGCGGATTTAATTTTCAAAACGCTTGGAGTACAGCTTGGATAGCAGCAAAGAATGCGCTTAACTAAACCTAATTGCCTTAATAGGTGTAATTTTATTAAGAATTAGTGTTGGTAGAAACATCATTACTAAACAGGTAATAATAGTTCCTACATTGATTAATAAGATATGAATGATTGATAAGTTGATAGGTACAGCATCTAAATAATACGTTTGAGGGTCAAGGGATAAAAATTTAAAATGCATTTGCAATAAACAAAATCCGATACCGATTAAATTACCAAATAACAATCCTTTCATCAAAAGATGAAGTGATACATGAAAAAATATTTTTCTCACACTCGAATTTGCTAAACCTAAAGATTTTAAAATTCCTACTAAATTTGTTCTTTCTAAAATTAATATAAGTAGGGCAGAAATCATATTAATAGCAGCTACTAATACCATCAGAGTAATTATAATAACCGCATTAACATCAATCATATCCAACCAACTAAAAATGGAGCTTTGTAATTGTTTTACTGAAGCAATAGTGTAATTATATCCAACTATATCATTTATTTTTTCTAAAGAAGGTTCTAATAAATTAAAATCATTCAAGTATACTTCATAGCCAGCAACCTCATTTTTATTCCAGTAATTTAATTTTTGTATTTGCTTTAAGTCAACAAATACTAAGTTTTTATCAAAATCCGAAAAGCCTGTATTAAAAATTCCTTTTATATAAAAGTCTTTTACACGAGGCTCGTATTCAATATAGTTTTGTCCATTAAAGGTGGTGTCTGTTAATTTCTTTTTTGTCATAAAATACACCAAAAGTTTTTGATTTAATTTTAGATGTAGTTTATTGGCAAGTGTTTGAGAGATGAAAATATCTTTATTGATTGAATCTTTGTTAATTGATAATGTAGTTCCTTCAATTGTATACGGCTTTAAATAACTCCAGTCGTAATCATCGGATACGCCCTTTAAAATAATGCCTTCATTTTCCGTCTTAGTTTTTAAAATTCCATTTTTAGTAGTAAACGCTTGAATATGCTTAACGTTATCTGCTATTTTAATTTTATTTAATAAGTCTTTTTCAAATGTAATAGGATTTGGCTCTAAAGATTGATTAGGGTCGTAATCATTTATTTGAAGATGAGATGTAAAAGTGGTTATCTTGTCAATAATCTGTTTTTGAAAGCCTGTTACTACGGCCATGGTAATAATCATCACGGCAACACCTAATGCAATACCCGTAATACCTATTTTTACAATTGGACTAGAAATATTGTTTTTTTCTTGACCAGAATTGAGAATGCGGTTGGCTATGTATCTAGAAAAATTCATTCGATATAAAGATAATGAATTTTAAATAGCTTAGTATTTTTTGTGTTTTGTAATCAAGCCATTGAGTGATGTATTTGTTATATTTACATTGTCAATTTAAATTACTTTATGCGTTTTATTTTCTTTTTAATCATATTATTCTTCAATATAGCTTCTTTGTTTTCTCAAGTAGGAATCCAATCTTATACCTCAATTATAACAGGCGCTCAGCAAACCGAGGTGTATTTGCCTCTGCTTAAAAACAAAAAGATTGCTATTGTTACCAATGCATCAGGGATTATAGGTAAAAGACATTTAGTGGATACTTTATTAAAACATAAAGTTAAGATTGTGAAAATATTTGGTCCAGAGCATGGTTTTAGAGGAACCGCTGATGCTGGTGAAAAAGTGAAAAGCGGTAAGGATGCATTAACCAATATTACAGTGGTATCGTTATATGGCTTACATAAAAAACCAACCAAGGAAGATTTAAAAGGGGTAGATGTAGTTGTTTATGATATACAAGACGTTGGCGTTAGATTTTATACTTATATATCTACTATGACCAAGGTAATGGAAGCTTGTGCCGAGAATAACAAAGAGTTGATTATTTTAGATAGACCAAACCCCAATGGTTTTTATATAGATGGACCAGTAATGACTGATAACTATAAATCATTTTTAGGATTACATCATATTCCAATTGTATATGGAATGACTTGTGGGGAGTATGCTCAAATGGTTAATGGAGAGAGATGGTTAAAGGATTCGGTTAAATGTAAATTAACAATAATTCCATTAAAAAACTACGATAGAGCAAAATTTGTATCAGGTTTGCCAGTTAAACCATCTCCAAATTTACCCAATGACACAGCTGTTTTATTGTATCCTAGTTTAGGATTATTTGAAGGAACGATTGTGAGTTTAGCAAGAGGTACAAATGCGCCTTTCCAGTTAATTGGTAGTCCATTTACTCAAAAATTAAATTTTGCATTTAAACCAGTATCTAATTCTATTTCTAAAAAACCAAAATATCAGGATACTATATGTTATGGTTTAGATTTGAGACTTTTATTTAATGAGCAGTTACAACTTAAGTCAATTGACATCAGTTGGTTATCTTTGTTCTATTCTCAAACTCCTCAAAAACAAGCTGTTTTTTTTGATAAAAACTTTAATTATCATTCAGGTAATGATGAATTACAAAATCAAATTAAACAAGGACTTGGAATTGCAGAAATTCGTGAAACATGGCAAAAAGATATTATTACTTTCAAAAAAATACGATCAAAGTATTTGATTTATAAGGATTTTTAGTTTTAGACTAATTATTTAATACATTTTATACTAATAACTTAAAATTCATGATGTTTTTTTATAGATTTTTTGGCGCTTTATTTATCACATTTTATTTTTTTGGTTGCGGAACAAATTCCGAAAATAAATCAGATAATGAGATACCAAAGACGGTTATTCATTCAAATTCCTCAGATTTAAGTGATACTTTAAATGAGAAACCTTATATAGAAGGTGATAATTTAACTTACGAAGAAGCTTATGATAATGCTTTAACGCTATTTAAAATACCTTTTGTTGAACAACAAGTTAAAACTAAATATGGAAATGCACATGTGATTATATGTGGGCCAGAAAACGGTGAACCTCTTGTTTTACTGCACGGTATGAATGCTAGTTCTACAATGTGGTATCCTAATATTAAATCATATTCTAAATACTATAGAGTGTATGCTATTGATTATTTTTTGGAACCAGGTAAATCTCAGTATATAGGTAAAACATACAATACTAATGAAATTATTGATTGGTATTTTGAAATCTTTGATCAACTTCACCTTAAAAAATTTAACCTATTAGGTGCCTCTCGTGGAGGGTGGTTGTCAGTTAATATTGCACTTCGTGAAGGTTCAAGAATAAATAAGCTGATTCTTTTAAGTCCTGCACAAACTTTTGGCATTATTAAACCAGGTTTTGATATATTTTCTAATGTAGGTTATTCGGTTGCTCCTAAAAGAAAAAAACTAAGAAATATTTTGGAAACCATGAGTTCAAATGTGGATGGTATGAGTCAGATATTTATTAATCAATATTACTTGGCAACTAAAAAAGCATCGATAGATGCTAATGTTATAAAAATGCAACCATTTTTTAGCAAAGAATTGAAATCATTAAAAATGCCTATTTTGGTTTTAATTGGCGATAGAGATATTATTAATGGCGAAGTAAATCTTGCTAGAGCAAAAAGATTATGCACTAATATAGATACAGGAACGATAAGTAATGCAGGTCACTTTTTATCCATGGATCAATCGAATGCTGTTGATAAAAGAGTGCTTGAATTTTTAAAAAAATAAGAAAGATGCTTATTTAGTTTTTATTGTATTATTGGCTCAAAGAACTTACATTTGCCTCACAAATTAGGAGAGGTGTCAGAGTGGTCGAACGAGCAAGCCTGGAAAGTTTGTATACGGGTAACTGTATCGTGGGTTCGAATCCCACCTTCTCCGCTAAAAAAAAGCGCTATTAAGCGCTTTTTTTGTTTTACTAATATTTTCTACACTCTCACTCCCATGATTAAGATATCATCAACTTGTTCTAATTTGCCTTTCCAATTGGTAAATGTATCTTCTAAAATTATTTTTTGTTCATTCATGTCTTTATCATGAATTGAAATTAGTAATTGTTGTAATGACTTATACTTAAATTTTTTTCCTTTTGCTCCTCCAAATTGATCTGCATAACCATCCGTGAAAACATAAATTGTATCCCCTTTTAGTAAATCAAATTCATGATGAGTGTATTCATATATTTGTTCATTAGTGTGATCGCCAATGGCTTTTTTGTCAGAACTAATTTGAATAAGCTCTCCATTACGAATAATATATAAAGGATTATATGCGCCAGCATACTCTAATTTTTTTGTATTAAAATTAATTGAACAAAGTGCAATGTCCATTCCATCTTTTAACCCAGTTTCGTTTTCTGATTGATGAAGTGTTTTTACAATTCCTTGACTTAATGAATTTAATATAAGAGAAGGCTGAGAAAGTTTAAATTCATTAATAGCTTTTTCTAACAAATTATGTCCTACAATGCTCATAAATGCTCCAGGAACTCCGTGCCCAGTACAATCTACTGCTCCAAATAAAACTTTGTTGTCTTTTTTATCAACCCAATAAAAATCGCCACTAACAATATCTTTTGGCGCATAGTATACAAATGAATTTGGAAGATTTTCCTTAATAAATTTTTCAGGAGGCAAAATAGCTTCCTGAATTTTTTTAGCGTAATTGATACTATCTTTAATGTCTTTATGTTGAAGCCCTATAGTATTATAAGCAATTTCTATTTTTGAATTTTTTAAATCAAGAATTTGATTGGCTTTTCTCTTTTGAAAAAATGCCCATATTAAAACAATGGTTAATAGAAATAATAAAATACCAACAATCACAATTGCCCTATTAATTAGAGACTGCTCGTAAAGAGCATCTTCTTTAATTTTTTTGTCTTTTTTTAGTAAATCAATTTCTCTTTCCTTTTTTTCAGTATCAAACTTTTCTTGCATTTCTGAAATCTGTTTGATACTTTCTATACTATAAATGGAATCATTTAGTTGCTGAAATAGTTCGTGAACTTCCAAGGCGCTTTTATAATCCCCTGATTTTTTATAGGCTTTTGCCATTCCTTTATAGGAAGCTAGCATATGTTCATTAGCTTCAATTAATTTCCCTTTTTCTAAAGCTTGTTTGAAATATTCAATTGCTTTTACCTGATTGCCAATAGTAGAATAGTAATCGCCAATGTTATTTAAGGCTAATGATTGCCCATAAATATTGCCAGTTTGTTCGTATAGTTCTGCTGCTTTTGTGACGTAAAACAAAGACTTTTCATATTCCTTTAAATTTAAATAACTATCAGCAATGTTATTATAATTGGTAGCAATAGCATCTTCGTTTTTCACTTCCTGAAATAACTTTAATGATTGAAAATAATAATCTAACGATTTATGGTAATCTTTTTTGTCGCTGTAAACGGTTCCTATTGAAATTAAGCAGGATGCAATTGCATTTTTATTATTAAGCTCATTAGCTATTTTTAAAGCTCTTTCAAAATATTGAATTGCTTCGTCTAGTTTTCCTAAAGAAATATAGACGTTGCCAATTGCTCCAGATGATGATAGAATTCCTCTTTTTCTGCCTAGAGCCTCTTGAATATTAAGCGCTTTTAAATAGTAGGTTAAGCTTACTTTAAAGTTTGCTAAGTTATAATACCCATTTCCTATATTATTGGCAGCTGTAGCTTGATAGTAGGGAAGACCTTTTTTTTCTGCAATACGAAAGGCTTCTTTACAATATTCAATGGTTTCTTCAGGATCTATATCAACATAAATATTAGCTAATTCATTAATAGCATGAATTTTTACAGTGTCATCAGGAAGAGTAGAAATGAGTGTTTTTAAAGAATCAATTTGTTTTTTATTTTGACTAAATATAGGTGTACAGCAAAAAACTATAAATGTTAAAAATCCAATATAAAACTTGTTTCTCATCAAAAATAAAATCTGGAAACAAGATAATATTTTTTTTGAATACTTGGTATTAGAATCTGATATTAATTATATATAGGATTAAAACTTCACAAGTTCCTCATATAGTTCTTTAACAGGAAGTCCCATCACATTATAAAAACTACCTTCTATTTTATCACTTGATTGATTTTGTATAGATAGAGCTTACATTATTATAAATTTCAAATGTTTTACACTTTCATTTTGATGCTTTATATCTAAAATGTAAATTCCAGATTTGTAATTTGATAAGTCTATTGTGTTTGTATTTTCAGTATAATTATATTCTATTGTAAATCCAGTGGAAATTTCACCTTCAATATTATATAAGTTAATGTCTATTTTATGATGAAAAATTTTATTAAATTTTATTTTGTAAATTTTATTTCCAATAGAGATTAATTCTATATCGCTTTGATGTAATTCTTTTGTAGAAGTGGCAAGATCAACAACATGAATGTATTTTGAAGAGCTATCAATACAACCACTAGAACTTGTTCCTATTAATGTAGTTTTGTAGATCCCAACTGTTGAGTAATAATAGTTAGGTTCAGTATTATAAGAATAGCCATTTCCATCACCAAAGTTCCAATAATACGAAGTGCAGTTTTCAGATTGGTTAGTAAGGGTTATACTTTGGGCAATGTTTGAAATGATAGTATCATTTACGTTAAATGCTACGGCTGGTATATTTATTTTATTAATATTAAAAGATTCATTTCTGCTGTAACAACTATTACTTACAGATGCAATTTCCAAATTGTATAAGCCTTCAGAAAGATTATCTATGGAGTCTTGAGCAAATGAATTTGATATTGTTTTTATAATTGTACCAGTAGAATCTTTCCAAGTATAATTCCAAGGGCCATAATTATCTCCAATTATTTTTATTTTTCCTGCATTTTGAAATTGACATGTAGGTTGAATTATTTCTGAAGAAATCGGCAATTCAAGATGATAGATGTGTAAGATGAAGCGAGATGTTGTTGTTGTATTAGATAAATTAAAAGTATATGGATTTGTTAGGATATTGGTAGTTGTTCCTAATAAAAGATCTTGCAGGTATACACATGTTCCCAAAGGTAATTGTTGGAAATCAGTTGCTGTTATTGTAAAACTCCCTGTAGTAGGTGTTGTAACTAAAATATTTATTGAAAATGTTTGAGTTACTGGTTCAATTCCATTTATAGATAATAATGTAGAGTTGAATTTCTGTGAAATTTGAGGGGTAGGATTAGGCCCAGATATTTTATAAGAGTCATATTCACTGTCAAAATCACTGGTTGCTCCAGTTTGATAATAAATAACCGTTTCGTCTAAATAATTTGGTAATCCACTCATTTTTAGTCTTAACATTGAAACAGTGGTAGTTTTTTTTGTAATAGCTATATTATTGCTCCATCCACTGCAACAGATTAATGAGAATAAAACACAAACAAAAGAATACATTTTGAAAAATTCGAGATGTTTGGTAAGTGATGTTTTTCTATCGAATAATAAATTTAAATTAGCCATAACATAGTTTTTAGCTAATTTATTTCTAATTAAAGATTATTGCTTTTCGATTGTTGAACTATACTTTCGTATGTAATATTTTTCTGAAAAATGTTACATTTCAGAAAGATGTGGATTATTGTAAAATTCTAAAACTTCACTAATTCCTCGTACAATTCCTTTACAGGTAACCCCATCACATTATAAAAACTTCCTTCTATTTTATCGATTCCAATATAACCCAACCAGTCTTGAACGCCATAACCGCCAGCTTTATCATAAGGACTATAATTAGTTAGGTAATATTCTATTTCTTCAGGTTTTAATTTTTTAAAATACACTTTACTGACGTCGTAAAATGTAGTTTGTTTATTCCCACTTTTTAAGCAGATTGCAGTAAATACTTCATGCATTTTTCCGCTTAGTGTTTCTAACATTTTTTTGCCTTCTACAAAATTGGCAGGTTTATTAAATACTTTTCCTTCACACCAAACAATTGTATCTGCTGTTATTAAGATTTCATCATCTTTCAAATCTTCAGGATAAGCATCCGCTTTTTTTTCGGCAAGATATAAGCAAATTTCTTCTGCTTGTAATTCTGCTGGAAATGATTCGTCGGCATTAATAGGTTTGTTTAAAAAAGTAAAGCCTAAACTTTTTAATAATTCCTGGCGACGAGGAGAGTTGGATCCTAAAATGATTTGATAAGGAAATTCTTTAATATGTTGTTCTACGCTATTCATAATAGATTTTTTTGTTTTGTTTATAATACGGTTGTTGTATTAAGAAACAGTTTATTCGTATAAATATTTTATAATTATTGTAAAGGCAATGCCAAACAACATGGTAAATTTAAGCAATAAGCTTGCCATCTTAAAATCTTTACTTGTTTTGGCTCTTATAGTTTGAATTAATAAAATTAGTAATGGTAAAATAACTAAGCCTAGAATGTAGTAAACAGCGATAAACTGTTTTTCTTTGTAAAATTTTAGATTTGCTAAAAGCAATAATCCAATTGTAATCACAATAACAAAAAACGTAACTACTTTACTGGTAATGATACCCCAAACAATTGGCATCGTTTTACATCCTGTTTGTATATCTCCTTTATAATCTTCCATATCTTTAATCACTTCTCTAGCAAAAGAAGTTAAAAATGCAAAAGCAGAATAGCCTAAAACTATGATTACTAAAGTTTTTAAAAAGTCACCAATTAAAAACGAATTCAACGAATCAATGCCTCCCGCTAAATAATATTCATATACCATGGGCATTAATGGAATAGTAGCCGTTAAAAGCGAAACAACAATGTTTCCTACTAGTAATTGTTTTTTGAAATGAGTAGAATAAAACCATAACAATAAAATACTTAATAATTGAAACATCAATAATTTTAAAGTATGACATTTTAAGGCCAAGTATAAACCTAAAATCAATGCAATGCCATTAAATATAATATGCAATATTACTGCCCATCTTCGTTTTATAACCACATCAATAACCACCGTTTCGGGACGATTTATTTTGTCTGTTTTTACATCAAAATAATCATTAATGATGTAGCCAGCTGCAGCAATTAATAAAGTACTTAATAACGAGATTGTAAATAAGGCAGGAGTGAATTTTGAAAATATGTTTATTGGAGCAAAAACCAAATATTTTATGCACCATTGTGTAATAATGATAATAAGCAGATTCTCAATACGAATCAACTTAAAAAAGGCTATGATTGGATTTTTAAGCACGTTCAATAAATAAGATAGAAAGTTAGCGAATTATATTTTAATTTTATGAAAAATAAATATGGAAAATTTAAGTGATGAATTTTGGAACAATAGATACAAAACCAATGATTTTGGTTGGGATATTGGAGATGTGTCTGAACCACTAAAGAAGTATATAGACCAATTAGGTAATAAGGAACTTAAGGTTTTAATTCCAGGAGCTGGTAATGCCTATGAAGCAGAGCTTTTATTTAAACTTGGGTTTAAAAATGTCTACGTTCTTGATTTTGCGGAAGCTCCTTTACAGAATATAAAAAAGAGATTACCTGAATTTCCTAATAATCAATTGATACAACAAGATTTTTTCGAGCACATAGGCCAGTATGATTTAATTATTGAACAAACATTTTTCTGCGCCATTAATCCAACACTCCGTTCTAATTATGTGCGACATATGCGTGAATTATTAGCTCCAAATGGGAAGTTGGTTGGTTTAATGTTTAATGATGTTTTAAATACAGATAAGCCACCATTTGGTGGAAACAAAGAAGAGTATCAAAAATTATTTGCAGATACTTTTGATATAAAAACGATGGAGCCTTGTTATAATTCAATTAAACCAAGAGAAGGGCGAGAATTATTTGTGATGATGCAAAACAAGCCCTCGTAAAAGTTAGAATATTTTAGTAAATTTGATAATAACTACAATTTAATTGAATACTGATAAACGCATATTTGACGAAAAACAATACATGGGGCATAATCGTCTCAGTATTATTTGGAGAACTGTTATTGCCTTATTTTGTTTTGTAGGTTATTATTGGAGCGAAAACCCAAAGCCTGTTCAAGTAGCTATTTTTCGAATTGGTCATTATCCAGCTCTGGATATTCCTAATTCGGGTAAAATTTTCTTTTTATTGGGATTGTTAATTATGATGTTTTCGGCTATGTTAACTTTTATACTTCACACGCACACGCAGGTATATTCAAAGTATTTAATAATTGATGGTTTTTGGACAGCAAGAAGAGTGAAAATAAATTTAGATACTATTACTCATATCAGAAAGAGTCGCTATAAAAAACATATTTTTAGAAGAGCGGTGTATAATCTTCATAGTAGAGGTATTATTCGTTTTTTTACCAGTGGAAATGAGTTTATTGAATTAAAAGACAGTAGCGGGTTTACCTATCGCATAGGAACTCAAAAGGCTCCCGAATTATTCCAAGTGCTTAAAAAGCAATTGAGAGAAATTCATAAAGTAAATCTAAATTAAAAATTATCATACCACTGTCTTTGGCGTGGTATTTTAATGTCGCTTAACATACTTGTTTTTAAATTAATAGTTAAGCTATAACTCTTTCTAAATCCAAATGGCACCCAATCAATTCTGGCTTCCCAGCAGCGTAAATCTCTTCTCACGTTTATGCTAGTGTAACTTAAGTTTTTATTTGTAAAGTCGTATCCACTAGTTAGTCCAAGTTTCCAAAATTTAGTAACGCTCACATCTCCACTAAAATTTAATGTTTGAATATCTTTTAATTTATCTAAAACCTTTGTATAAGTGATGTTATAGTAGATGTTTAAATTCCATGGTAATCTTTCTTGAGCTTGGGCCGTATTTGTATTTACAGCACCTTGTTCGGCTCCATTAGTTAAATCTGGTTTTTTGGCTCTCGATGTGATTGAATTAGAACTAAAAGCAGCGTTGATGGCTATGTTACCCGTTTTGAAATCAGCAATCCTTCCATTTTCATTTAATAAAAATTCTTTAGTTCTATAGCTGCTTTGAATATTGGTTAATGTATTAGTAATTACAGTTGAGTAATAGGGATCAAATGTAGAGCCAAATACCAAATCAAAGTATTTCCAAATTTTGGTTCTTCCTGTCATAGAAACTAAACTCATATTAAAACTATCGGCTGCAAAATTATAGGAGCCAGCAAAACTTAAGTTTTGTAATAAGGTAACTTTATTATACACAAATCCAGTGTCTGTTTTCTTTCTTATTTTAGCTTCAAGATTATTGTTTAAGTTAACACTTAAACTATTTTGAGTTCCTTGCGCTGGGCCACTAAATAAAGTGTTTTCAAAAACCGAGTATTTTGTTTTTAATCGGTTTGTGGTGTCACTAATCACATCTTTCCAAAAACCATATTGTTCTTCTCCAAAATCTGGTCGGTAGGTATAGGCTAAACTAGGAATTAATAAATGTCTTACTTGCTTTAAGCGTTTGCCTTTAAACATGTAATCCATAAATACTTTAGTGGTTAATGACGTATTAAAGTTTGCATCATATCCTGTTTTGAAATTTTTATCGGTTGTTTTTACAATTCTGTTAGTGGATTCGTCTAATGCTTTTTGTGTTGTTTTGGTATACATTACGGCGCTTAAGTTTAAAGCAGGCGTTAATGTAAAGTATTTAAAAACGGTAATGTTGGTTGAAATAGGTAAGGAATGTCTAAAACCATATTTTAAACTGTCACCTACATTTCCTTTAAAAATAGTAGAATCGGCGCCCGATAATGTATTTCTTGCTTCTAATAAATAACTAATTCCAATTTTATCAATGGGGTTTTGCTTGACGCGATTTTCGTTTTTAAATGGATAAAAACGATTGACGTTAAATGTCACCTCTGGGAACGAGATGTTCATTAACTTGGTTTGAGTATTTTGATCATGTCGTGCATTAATGCCTAAAGTTCCTATTTTAAATGTTTTAGAAAAATTGATGTTAGATTGAAAGGTATTAGTTAAATATTGGCCTGTATTTAATGCATTGTATTTGTTGTATTTGGATGTTCTTATGTTAACGTCACTACTAAAACGAACTGTTGGATTATTTTTTTGATCTTGTATATGTCTCCAATTAATGGCAATATCTTTTTGTTTTGAATAAGTACTTGGAATCTCTTTTTCTCCATTTCTAAATTCGGAATACCCCAATGATAAAGTGCCACTGTATTTATAATTAACTTTATAATTGTTTAAGGTTCTTAAGCCCCAACTGCCATTACTGTATATGTCTCCACGAATAGTCATATCCGTTTGTTCGTTAATTCCCCAATAAAATCCACCATCTTTTAGGTAAAACCCTAAAGCTTCACTATTGCCATAAAAAGGAATTAAAATTCCCGAATGACGTTTTTTAGTGTTTGGAAAAAAACCGAATGGTAAACCCAATGGAGTAGGAACCCCACCAATTTCAAGATACATTGGTCCAGTTACTATTTTGTCTTCAGGAATTATTTTCGCTCGTTTTGCTTTAAATATGGTTCTTGAATCTTCATATTCACAGGGTATACATTTCAAATTTTTCATGTAAACCACATTATTACTATCCTTTTTTACTTCGCTCCCTAATAATAATAGATCGCCTTCTTTAGTCATAATGTCGTAAATCTTACCTTTTTTAGTTTTAAGATTATAAATCATTTTACGGCAAGTAATCTCTTGAGCACCATCTTTAAACACAGGAGTCCCAATATTTTTACCTAAGCTATCAGTTTTTCCATAGGCGGTAATAGTATTTTTGTCATTATCAATCTCTATAAACTCAGATTTTAGGTTCATATCTTCATATTGAACAAAGCCATCTCCAAATAAATAGATTTTATTACCCTTGGTTTCGTATCTTATAGAGTCTCTGGCGTTATAAATAATAGGATGTTCAAGAGGCTCAGAGTCTTCTTCTGCATCTAATGTGTCAATCGTAACTTGGGGGCTTATTGAATTATTTGGAGGATTAACAGGAATAGTTTTTTGGCTTAGGTCGGTTTGAGCCAAAAATGGAGTCGTACTTATTAACAACAATAAGAGTAAAAAAAAGATATGTTTAACAGTATTAATAACGACTCGGGACTAAATTTACCTAAACTTACAAAGCTAACAATTACTCGTTTAATTGGTAGTTATTTTTTACAGATATGAAGATAAAAAAATATAATATTTTACTTAAAATATTACTGATTCCGGTACTTATAGTTTTTATATTTTCTTCATTTTATACTCATAAAGACGATCCTAAGCGTAAGGTTAAAATTATTGTGATTGACCCTGGACACGGGGGCAAAGACCCTGGTTGTAATGGAGTTAGTTGTAAAGAAAAGGAGGTGGCTTTGGCAGTTGCTTTAAAATTTGGAAAGTTAATTGAAGAAAATATAAAAGATGTTAAAGTAATCTTTACCCGTAAAACGGATGTTTTTGTTGAGTTGGAGGATAGGGCTAAGATTGCTAACGAGAACAATGCGGATTTATTCATTTCTATTCATTGCAATGCTGCCGGTAAGCCTGTGATGATAAAAGATAAGAAAACGGGTAAAATGCGTGCAAAAACTTTCAAGAATTCGAAAGGGAAGCTTATAGTAGTTGAAACAGCTAACCCAGAGCCTTATGGTTCAGAAACCTATGTGATGGGGTTAAAGAATGAAGAAGGGAAAATGAAAGTAGCCCAACGAGAAAACTCGGCCATGTTATTGGAAGATAATTACGAAACAAAATATCAAGGATTTGACCCAAATAGTGAGGAAAGTTATATTATCATGAGTAATTATACCTCAAGTTATGTGATTCAAAGTGCTGGTTTGGCTATGAAAATTCAAGAACAATATTCGAAAAAAGCGGGTAGGGTTGATAAAGGTGTACATCGACAAAGTATATGGGTATTGTGGCGAACTTCCATGCCAAGTGTTTTAACGGAAATAGGGTATTTAACTAATCCACAGGAAGAGAAATTTTTAGGTTCAGAAAAAGGACAAACTTATATAGCAGCCTGTTTGTTTAGAGCTTTTAGAAAATATAAGGATGAGCAAGAAGGAGTAAAAAAAACATATAATGATGATATTGAGAATCAAGTTCCTTTGGAAAAAGAAAAATATACAATTGCTGAAGTGAAGGATGAAAAGGCAGAAGAGAAAACAGAAATAGCTGCTGAAGAAGAGGTTAAAAAAGAAAACAAGGAAGAAGAGGATAAAGAAAAAGCAATATTAGAAGCTTCGAATAAAACTAATGCCGATGCTGAACAAAAGGCAAAAGAAAAAGCGAAAGCAGAAAAAGAGAAAAAAGAATTGGAAGCAGCAGAAAAATTAGCGCGAGAGAAAGCTCAAGAAATGGCTCGTATCGAAAAAATGAAAGCCGACTCTTTAGCAGAAGTGAAAAAACAACAGGGGAAAGCAGATGAGTTAGACAAAAAATACAGACAGCTAATCACAATGGCTGATTTGAATTTAAAGAATAAAAATTACAGCGAAGCAACAGATTTATATCAAAAAGCAAACGCATTAAAAGAGAATAAAGATGCGTATGCTTCTAAAAAAATAAAAGAAATAGAAGCATCCATAAGTTCAACTGCCGTAAAAACAAATACTATTGCCGAAGTAAAAGAAACAGAAAAGCCAAAAACAGAAGTTAACAAATCGGGTATTTTATTTAAAGTTCAATTTGCCGCAACGGACAAAGAAGTAGATACGAAAGTTAAATTTCCGAATGTAACAGAAGTATGGTTTTATAAAGTGGGTGCTGTCGTAAAATATACTTCTGGTAATTTTAATTCATTTGATGCTGCCTCTAAACATCAAGCTAAATTAAAAGAGTTAGGTTATAAAGATTGCTTTGTAGCTGCCTTTAAAGACGGTGTTCGTTTGGATATTAATGAGGCTAAAAAATTAACTCAGTAGAAAAGCTTTAAGCTTGTGCTGAGCGTAGTCGAAGCATCTGCCAAACTTTTTGCTTAGCGTGTGCTAGCGGAAGTGTTTTTGTGAAATTAATGAAACTCTTGGTAGCGCAAAACTAATTTATCTTCTGAGATGAAGTCCACATGAAATGAATAAACTCTAGTCATAAAAAATCCACCTTCAGAATTGTTGCCATTTGCCATTTTTACAGTTAGTCCAGCACCTGTCTTAATTTTCTGAGTTATTTTTACATTTTTTGAAGCTTCAACAAAATACCAAGTCGTGAATACTGTATCTTCTAGAGCAGCGGTCTTTTTTAAAGTGATGATTCTAAGCGTTTCATTTTTATTAAATTTAAAATTACTAATCAATGAGTCTTTAATTGATTCGTTTGGCTTTTTAAAAAAAGTCATTGTAGAATTTTGTTGCGATTTGAAAGGATCCTTAGAATACCATTCTCCGATTAAATTCTTTGCTTTTATTTTCTCTAGCTCTTGCTGCGAGATTAATGATAATGTTGTCAACATAAATATTGATGCAATAAATTGTTTTTTTAGTAAAATCATATATTAATTGTTTTATTTTTTTAACATTTCCGGTAACGGATTGCAGCTATAAGAAGTGCGGGATTTGAAACCGTTTTCTACCGAATAGCTAATAACAAAGCTAAATGTTTACCAGACATTTGCAAAGCGAAAATTAATAAATTGTCTACCGCTTTTGCAAAAACCGAAGCAGAATGCCCAAATGGGATTTAGGTTGTGTTATAGGTTTTGGGGCACACAATGCTTTACACAGTTTCGTCACTTGGGTTAATATATTTTTCTTTTACCAAATAGTGTCGCCATTCTTCTTTTGTATAGCCACAAATTCCACCCATAGTTCCATTTCCAAAGTCGCTGTCTTTTATGTCACTAAGTTTGATTATGAAATCACCTTTAGGTCTTAAATTTATTTTTAACCCAAATACTGATTCAATGTTTATTTCTCCTTTTGAATCAGTTTCTGCATCAACGAAAAAATGATTACACATAAATTGTTCTGTCAACCCACTAACAAATAATTCACTTACGTTTTCAATTCGAATTGTCGAAGTAACACCTTTTAAATTCGTAGAATGTCCAAATAGTTTTTTCTCTCTTGTGACGTTTTCAAATGCTCGTCTTTCCACTTCAAACTCAACATAATTGTCAACCAATTTTAAGGTCTCAATGCTTTGCAAAGAAATGCTTGAGTCAAAAAATAATACGTTAAATATATGTAGTTGGTTTGTCCGGAAAGTATATACCATATTTGAAATTTAATTGTCTTAGGATTCGTCAAGCCCCATTACCTATAACTTATATATAGTATGGTTCTAATATTGTATTTTTCGCAATATTACACCAGTTTTTATCCTCTTACTAGTTAAACAAATTTAATGTTATTCTCTAAAACTGTAAAAATTTATTAAGCCCTTGTCAATTCTATGACAGTAATTTCAGGCCAAATGCCTAGTCTACCTGGATAGCCTAAAAAGCCTAAACCACGGTTTACATATAAGTATTGATTATCTTGTTTGTATAAACCTGCCCAGTGTTTGTATATGTATTGCACAGGACTCCATTTAAAACCAGGAATCTCAATGCCAAATTGCATACCGTGTGTGTGTCCGCTTAAAGTTAAATCAATATCATTATATTTTGCTTCTTGACTTACTTGTACATCCCAATGAGAAGGGTCGTGAGATAATAATATTTTAAAAGGATAAG
>Ga0208628_1000157_pt1 | contig 41577 bp, 33 predicted proteins | sample LakWasMet16_LOW5_2_FD_183864 | JGI IMG/M metagenome (GOLD analysis project Ga0208628, IMG submission 183864) | Freshwater sediment methanotrophic microbial communities from Lake Washington under simulated oxygen tension - Sediment Metagenome... | ecosystem: Environmental > Aquatic > Freshwater >... | reverse complement strand
GAACCCTCCGCGACTCCACCGCGCGAACTCGTTCGTCTTTCGCATCCAATGGAGTGGGCTCAGAACGCCTGGAATTCAAGGGATCCCGATAAGATGAGACCAACGCTCAGAGCTGCACCGGCAGCCAGTGGGTGCCGCTCGAGCCCGCGACGTGTGGGGGCCCCGACCTCCGTGCGTCGGCCCCCCCCCGCAGCGCCCGTCCCCCCCTTCGAGCCTCTTCTCCTCTCCCTGCGACCCCCGGGGCGCCCCTGGCGGTTTCTCCTCCCCGCAGCGACCGGGCGCGCGTCGTCGCTACGGCGTTGCGGACTCGTCGAAGGCGCGCTCGTAGAGCTCGTCGACGGCGAGGCGGACGTCGGGCGACGCGAGGGTCATCACGTCGCCGGGGCCGAGCACGTTGAGCGTCCAGGTGCCGTCCGCCGATCCCCCGCGGGCTGCGTGCTGGACGATCGGGGATGAATGCTCCCCGGCCTTCCTGCATCGGTGGCTGTCGTGGCGGACTGCGAGCGCGCGACTTCGGCGCGTGATGCCCGCCGCGTACCGCTGCGGGAGGAGAGATCATGGAAGGCGACGTGCGTCGTGGCCCCTGGTGGGTGCTCTGCGTGCTCGGGTCGGCGTGCGCGCAGATCGTGACCGGGCCCTCGACCGGAGATGCGGCGTCATGGGTCGGCGCGCTTCCACCCGACGACGCGGGGGAAGCGCCGATGGCGCCCGGGGACGCCTGCGATCCCGGCGCCGCGCGATCGGCGTCGACGGTGCTGGCCCGATGCGGCGTGGGCGACCGCGCGGCTGGTGACACGTTCAGCTGCACCGGGGGCAGCGACCCGGCGCTGCGCTGCACCGCCAACAGCCAATACTGCGAACAGGCCAATGACGGCAGCACGACCACCGCCGCCCGGTGCCTCGCGCTCCCGGTGAGCTGCTTCGACAACCCATGCCGCACCTGCCTCGTCAGCGGGACCCACGAGATCGTCGGGTGCCTCTCGAGCCGCGTCGGTCCCAGCCGGTCGACGACGGTCACCGTCCGCCGCTGACCATCACCCGGACCGCGGCCCCGGATGCCCCGAGCGCCGCTGGGCAGCGCGAGCTCCGTCGTGCCCGGATCGCGAGGGGTGCGAGCGGACCGATCAGCTCGCGCGGAGCCACGCGTCGTAGAGAGCGCCGCGGCCCTCGGCGAACACGTCGAAGGCAAGCATCACGGCCCCCTGGATGGCCAGGCCCATGCCGACCGCCACGATGGCGTCGCGGCGACCCAGCATCACCATGGCCAGCCCCGCCACCACGAGGACCGTCTCCACGATCTTGATGATCACGAAGTTGCGCTGCACCCCGGCCATGCGCCCGCGCTCCCCGGCCCTCGCGCTCGCGGCGTCGGACGCGAAGCGCCGCTCGAGCCGGGTCACCTGCGACCCCGTCCTGCCCGCGAGCCCGACGCCGATGGCGAGCTGCAGGAGCCCGACGATCGCGAGGGGGTAGAGCATGGCTCGAAACGGTCCGCCGTCGGAGCGCAGCCACCACGCGAACGCGAGCGCCGCGACGCCGAGGCCGACGAGGAGCATCCCCGCGCTCCGCTCGCCGGCGCCGTCGGCCACCTGGTAGCTGGTGCCTGGCCCGAGCGTGAAGCGCCGCCCGTCGCGCAGCTCGGTGACGAGCCTACGGCGCCCCCACCGGGTCGAAGCACGCGTCGTCGCACGCCGAGTCCGCCGTCGGCTGGCAGAGCCGCAGCAGGTAGCGCGCCCACAGCGTCGCGGCCGTCACCTTCCGGAAGACCATCCAGCGCCGCGGCTCGCCAGAGCGCTCGACGGACGGCAGCGGGAGCAGCTCCGTCTCGTCGTCGACGCCGACGTACAGCTGGTCGCCCTCGCGCCAGTACCGCAGGACGCGCTCATCGCGCACGCGCCGGTTCTGATCGGGGTGCGCGCAGGAGAAGCGGTGCGCGACCGCGAAGTACGCGACCCCCTGCGAGACCCAGCGCACCCGGCCGACGGCCTCGAAGTCCGACGAGGTGACGACGTTGGTGATCCAGCGCGCGGCGCCGCCCGCGCCCACCGAGAGCACGCGGATGCCGTGGCGGGTGCAGACGACCCCGTCGGGACATCCGGGCCAGCCGCGCGGGCCGACGCGACGCACCATGTCCGCGTCGGTGACCGACAGCCGGGCGCGACCGTCCTCCTCCACGCCGGTCCAGACCCACTCGCCGTACAGCGCCCCGGGGCCGCGGCGCCCGGCCTCCGCCCGACGGTGCGCGCGGGAGAGCGACGCGCGGTGGTCGACGGCGGAGAGCACCGCCACGAATCCCCCCACGACGAGGGCACTCGACGCAACCACGACCGCGAAGCGGGAGTCCATCGCGGGTGCTGCGACAGCCCCGCGGGTCGAGGGTTCCACATCGCCGTGATACTTCTCGTCGGATGGGCATCCCGACGCGCATGATGCTTCCGCTCGTCGCGCTCCTCGCCTGCGCCCCGGTGCGCGAGGAGATCACCCTCAACCAGGTCTGCGTCGTGGCCAACGCGGGTCTGACCCTCGTCGCCGGCCAACCCGTCCGCCTCACGATCGGGGTCGACCCGTCGCAGACGTGCCGTCGGCCCTGCGACAACCTCGTCTCGCAGTCGTGCACGGTTCAGCGCGAGGGCAACACCCTGCGCATCCACGGGCACATCACCGTCGAGGTCGATTGTCCCGGGGGAGACTTCCCCCCGGTCTGCTCGGCACCCCTGGTCGAGTGCACCTCCGAGCCGCTGCCGGAGGGCGACTACGTCCTCACCGACGGCACGCGGGAGCTGCGCTTCCATGTCCCTTCGGACCTGCCACGATTCAGGGCCTGCTCGTCCTGACGGCGGTTGCGCCCTCCGCCAGAGCCCGTGCACGTTGAGGAGGCTTGCGCTCCGCGGTCACCCCCCGCTGACCGCGGGCGCTCGGAGGCGCACCGCTCCCGTCGCTTCGCGACGGTGAGGCGCACTGAGCTGGCGTCGCGGTCGCTCCCCACGATCCACGAAAACAGCGGCCCCCATCGTGGAAATTGAGCCCAGAAGACAGCCGCTTCGCTCCAGGCGAGGCCCGAGGACGTGAGCGGCGCTCGCGTGCGGCGGCCGGATGAAGATGCTCGCGGCCCCCATCGAGCGTGCGCCCCGCTGCGCGGGGCCTTGTCTAGCGAACGGCCCTGCCCAGCGCGATGTGGGTGCGGAAATCGATGCGGGTGTCGAGCCCGTACCAGCCGTACGCCGTCGGGTCGCCGCCCGGCGTCTCCACGAACAGCGTCAGCGTTCCGTAGCCGAAGCCGCTCTGGTGCTGTCGCGGCCGCGTGTCGTCGCCGTGGGGGATCGACGTCGCGTCGGCGATGCGTACCGACCACCGCCGGCCGTCGCGGTCGAGCCGTCGGGGCGCCTCGTGCACGAAGGCCACGTGGCCGGTGTTTCGCGAGGCCACCGTGGGCGGTCGGCGCCAGGCGATGACGTCGCCGGGGCGGAGGTCCTGCATGCGGGTGAGGCGGAGCCATCCGTCCCGGGGGCGGTCGACGGGCGCCGAGGCGATCACGTCATGGAAGTCGCGGGCTACGGGGCGGCCTCGGCCGTTGCGGCGCAGCACGGCGGCGTGGGCGCGCGGGGCCGCGTGGGACAGCACGAGGCTCGCCATCGCCGAGCAGTCGAAGTCGTAGCGACCTGCGCGCTCGTCGACGCGCGTGGCGTGGACGTAGCGGGTGCTGCGCACGTTGCCGCGGATGCGCTCGATCTCGGCGGCGACGGGCGACCGGGCGACCGCGGGCTGCGCCGCGCGCACCGACCGCGGGGCGTGCTGGGCCGCGGCGGGTGAGGCGAGCGAGAGGGCGACGAGGGCGGCGCGCAGGTTCATGGCCGCGACGGTAGCGAGCGCGCCGGGAGGGGGAGACATTTCGATCAGCGCCAGGGAGCCGGGACTACGGGCAGACCGCCACGTCGTCGACGTTCAGGTGCCCCCAGCCCCCGGCGGCCTCGTCGTCGATGACGAGGGTGGCGGCGCGCCCGCGGAACCCGCGGACGTCCAGCTCGACATCGCGCAGCGTCTCGTCGTTGCGCCCCGAGGCCTCGGCCACCGGGCGACCGTCGACGACGACCCGCACCGCCAGGCCGGGAACGCTCCCACCGCCCAGCCGGACGCGCACGTGGTCGCCCGTCAGGACGAAGGGCGGCGACGTCGCCCTACCGCGATCGGCGTCCCCGCCGCCTTCGGGAAAGGTCGTCAGGAACCCGTGTCCCGTGTACCCCGCGACCACCTGCTGGGTGCGGCGCGCGGCGAGGGTGATGGGGCTGGACATCGACGATCCCTCACGGCGCCAGCCGGGCATCGCCTCGTCGTCGAGGTCGAAGACCGTGCTGCACGCCGCGGGTCGCGCGTCGCGACGACCGCCCATGATCGCGATGAGGTGCTCGTGCGTCAGCCACGACGTGAAGCGGATCGCGCCGAAGCTGCTCACGTGATCGACGTCGCAGAAGTCGCCGTCCTCCAGCACCGGCGGGCGGTGGCCGTCCACGAAGTGGGCGCCGTAGGCCGCAGCCTGGGCGCGCACCCACGCGATGTGCTCGGGGTAGATGCTGTCGGGTCCCATCACCGCGTCCATCTGCGAGGCGCTCACCGAGTCGAGCACGACCGTCGTGACGTGGTGGTCGCGCAGCAGGCGCAGGGACTCGAGGAAGTAGCCCTGCTGCTCGCTCCCGAAATGGGCGTTCGCGCGGAGGAGTTCGCCCCGGTACGACTGCACCCGGTTGGCGGCGCGGCGCTGCTGCTGCGGGAGATCGATCTGCGGGTGATCCTCGTAGCCCTGGTCGCCCACCGACGCGGTGTCGCGCAGGCCGGTGAAGTCGGTGAGCACCTCCACGAGGCGAGGCCGCACGCGGTAGCTCGCGAAGAGGTCGGCCTGCAGCGCGGCGAAGCCGTCCTCGGGGCTCCCGCCCGCGGCGAGGATCCACGGGACGTCGCGCGCCCGGTACATCGAGGTCAGGGCCTCGCGCGAGGGCGCCCGCGTCAGGTGCGACGAGAACATGTACGGCGACAGCGCGAGGATCACCATGCGCGGGGGATGGGGGTGGGTGAGCGCGCGGCGCACCCACGCGAGGTGGGCCATCGGGGGGGCGCCGGGGAGGGCGGCGTTCCAGGCGCGGAGGTGCTCTCCGCGCTCGACCTCGACGAAGCGCTCGAGGGTGAAGGGATTGAACGAGCACCCCAGGCGGGAGTCGCCGATGCCCACGACGTCCGCGCCGCGCGCGTCGTCGGAGTAGAGCTGCGGGCGCACGATGTACCAGCTCTCGCGGCGCAGGCTGATCCCGAGGCGGCTCGCGCGAAACGTGAGGTCGGCGCCGGCGATCGCCAGCGCGCAGACCGCGAGCGAGACGAGCGCCGCGCGGGGCTCAGAACTGGAAGTAGATGAAGGTCGCACGGGTCTCCGCGAAGACGAAGCACACGAGGATGATCAGCGCCCAGTAGAGCCCGCGGGCGATCGGCGGCAGCGCGCGGTGCACCGCCCAGCCGACGCCGCGCAGCGCGAGGAGGTGCCCCACCACGAGGGCGAGGAGCGCGTACTCCGCGGAGCGCATGGCGGCGGGCGTCGGGGTCCCGAGGGCGCCGACGCCGGCGACGTCGTGGGTGAGCCGCAGGAGGACCGACCACGCGCGGGCGAAGGTCGGCGCGCGGAAGAGCACCCACGCGGCGGCGACCGTGAGGAGCGTCGCGGCCCAGGCGAGCAGGAGGTACGGGCGCGACGCGCGCACCCGCTGGGCGAGGGGGAACCCCCGCAGCGCCGTGTCCCAGAGCTTGTGCGCGCAGAGGGCGAGGCCGTGGAGGGCGCCCCACGCGACGAAGGTCCAGTTGGCGCCGTGCCAGAGGCCCCCGAGGAGCATCGTGAGGAGGAGGTTGCGGTACTGGCGCAGCGGGCCGCCGCGGTTGCCGCCGAGCCCGATGTAGAGGTAGTCGCGCAGCCAGCGGGAGAGCGTCATGTGCCACCGACGCCAGAACTCCGTGATGGACGTGGAGAGGTAGGGCCAGTCGAAGTTCTCGGGCAGCGGGAGGCCGAGCGTCAGCGACGCGCCGCGCGCGATGTCCGTGTAGCCGGAGAAGTCACAGTAGATCTGGCCCGTGTAGGCGAGCACGCCCAGCCAGACGCCGAGGGTGCCGTGCGCGGAGGGGTCGGAGAAGACCGCGTCGGCCCACGGCGCCATGCGATCGGCGAGGACGGACTTCTTGAGGAACCCGATGAGCAGGATGTACACGCCGTCGCCGAAGCGCGTGTCGTCGAAGGGCTTCGGCGCGCGCAGCGACGGGAGCAGCTCCTCCGCGCGCACGATCGGGCCCGCGATGAGGTGGGGGTAGTACGAGACGTAGAGCGCGAAGCGCCAGAGCGAGCGCTCGGGGGCGGTGCCGCGGCGGACGTCGACGACGTAGGAGATGAGCTCGAAGGAGAAGAACGAGATCGCGAGCGGGAGGGCGACGGTGAACCCGGGGCGCGGCAGGTGCAGCAGCGCGGCGACCTGCTGCGCCGCGAAGGCCGAGTACTTGAACCACGCGAGCATCGCGAGGAGCGCCGCGACCGCGAACCCGAGGAGCGCCCGCGGGCGCGTCGCGCGCGAGAGCGCCAGGCCGACGCACCACGCGAAGACCGTGGCGCCGAAGATGAGCGCGACGTAGCGGGGCCCCGCGGAGAGATAGAAGAGGTAGCTCGCGACGAGGAGCAGCGGCCCGGCGGCCCGGGGCGGGAGCCACCAGCGCAGCGCCACGACGATCGCGTGGAAGTAGAGGAAGGTGAGGTCTGTGAAGAGCATCGCTACCGGGCCCCCCAGGGGCGCGCGGGTCAGGTCGGGTCGCAGTCGTACCAAACCGTGGTGCGCGCGTCTCCCCCGCCCGATCGCGACGCCGCGAGGCGGTCGGCGAGCGCCATGGAGAGCGCGGTCGCGGCGAAGGACGCTCTCCCCGGTCGACCACGATTCGCTTGGGCGCGCGCTCGGCGTATGGTGGTGTGGCCATGAGCGACCGCGACGATCCCAGGCCTGCCGAGCCCGTCGTCAACGACGAGGGCGTTGATCTCACCCTGATCCGCTGGTCGCTGGGCCTGACGCCGCTCGAACGTCTCCGCGTGCTGGAGGGCCACATGGACTTCGCCGAAAAGGTGCGCGAGGCGCGTCGCGATGCAGCTCGTTGAGCTCCTGCGGGTGCTGGTGCGACACGAGGTCGAGTTCGTGGTGGTGGGCGGCGTGGCCGCGGTGATCAACGGCGCGCCCGTGGCGACCTTCGACCTCGACATCCTGCACCGCCGGACCCCGGAGAACGTCCGCCGCCTCGTCGCGGCGCTCACCGAGCTCGACGCCACGCTCCGCACCGACTCCCGCAAGCTCCGCCCGAACGAGTCCCATCTCCTCGGCCCGGGACACGCGTTGATGGCCACAAAGCTCGGGGTGCTCGACTCGCTCGGCACCATCGAGGCGAACACGACCTACGACGACGTGCTCGGCGACACCTTCGTGACGACGATCGACGGGCTCCCCATCCGGACGCTGACGCTCGTTCGGTTGATTCGCGTGAAGGAGCAGGCGGGGCGCGCGAAGGACATCGCGGTGCTGCCCGTGCTGCGGGCGACGCTCGGCGAGCGGAAGGGTTCGTAGGCCGACCGCGGCCGTGAGCGGGGGCCCCTGACGGGGCTTCCAGAAGCGATGATCGGCCCCCTCGCCGATGCTCGGCGCAGCCGGAGTCGGCGCGCCGTCGGCCTTCGGGGCGGAAAGGCCCGTCGATCGAGGTGGTACGGTGCCCGCCCCGATACACCCGCGGCGGGCGCTACGATCCCCCGATGAGACTCGCAGCCCTCGTCGCGGTCGGCTCGATCGGCGTGGCGTGCGCCTCCTCCCGCACCAGCGTCGCGCCGACCACCTTTGCCCCGCCGCCACCCGCCCTGGCATCACAGCAGCGCACGCAGGAATTCCATTTCACCGAGCAGCCCATCGAACCGCCGCCCTACCAGCTCCCGCCCGCGTTCGCCCAGCTCACGCCGCGCGACCGCGAGCGCTGGCACGCGTGCCACATCTTCTTCATGGGGCGCCATGTCGTGAACAACGTCACCTTCCGCGTCACGCCCTCCGAGTACGTCGAGACGCCCGGCGCGGCGCGGCGCGAATTCCTGGTGAGCCACGGCTGCCCGGACGGCATCGTCGACCTCGCCGATGGGACCCACCTCGACATCATCGAGCACTGAAATCCCTCCGCGGCACTTCCTTCGATCCATCGCGCGAACTGAAGCACCGTCTCGCGCGATGTCAGGCGCGATCATCGGGGTTCCGCAGGAGGTCCGCATGCTGGGGAGGTTCGACGCACGCTCGTCTGGCGTCAGCGCAGGACATCGAGGCGATCAGGCGAGGAGCCCATCGCTCCGCCACCGGTCGAGCAAGAACTCCCAGAACGCGCGCCTGCGCCCCAGCCGCGGGCGCAGCAGCTCCCAGCGCGGTAGCACGTCGCGCCGCAGCGCAACGTACTGCCAGACGTCGTCGTACTGCGCCTCGCGCAGGATGCGGGCGATCCAGTAGAGGCGATCGTCTTCGGTGCCCTCCCGGAGGGCGCGCCGCACGGTCTCGTTGGTCACCGGGGCGTCCCAGTTGAAGTAGGGAATCGCCTGCGGATCATGGACATCGCGTGAGATCTGCCACGGGTCGCTCACGTCGCGAAAGCTGCCACGCAGGTCGATCGGCCGGCGGCCCGTGCAGTCGACCGTGATCGGCGGCGTGATCGGCGCGCTCGTGGGATTTGCTCCAGGCGCTCTTCCGACGCGCGAAGTCGTGAGGGAAGCTTTTCCGCCCGTCGCCAGCGGGGACTTCCCGCCGGGAGCGTGACGCCCGCGGCGAGGGTGACGGCCAGCGGCGCGATCGCCTTCTGGGCGCCAGCGCGCTCGGTCCCTGTGAGGAGCGCGAGGGATCGCACGTCGCCAGCGTGCGCGGTGGGCCGCGGGAGGGGCTCGATGTCAGGGGGACGAATAGCCGGGACACGGTGATACCTTCGGGCGATGCGATGGCTCCTCCTGCTCCTCGCCCTCGCTGCCTGTAGCTCCGACCCCGCGCCGCCCGTCGACTCAGGCCTGCCGCCCGACGCGGGATGGCCCTGGGCGGATGGGGGCCTGGATGCGGGGGCGCGCTGTACGCCCGGCACACAGGGCACCTGCGCCTGCCTGCCCGGCCCCATGCGGGCCGTCTTCGTGTGCCCCGCGAGCGGGGTGCCGCCGGAGCCGTGCCCGTGCGCCGAGGACACGGACGGCGCGGCGCGGGATGTCCAGGCAGCCGACCTGGGCGTCGATGCCGTGACGAAGGACTGGCCCTTCGAGGACCGGCCCGACGTCGTCGCCGTCGACGATGCGGTGGACGTGCAGCTCGTGGACGTCGGGACGGACAGCGGGCCCGCGGACGCGGGGAGCGACCGGCCGGACGGGGTCGCCGACGTGCCGCGGGATGCGGGGCCGGTCGACGGGGGGCCGGTGTGCCCGTCGGACTAGACGCCCTTCGCCTTCGTCGCTGCGAGCGGCGCTTCGCGGACCCGATCCGGAGGAGCGGCTGCGCGTGCTCGGGCGGCTGCTGCGTGAGGCGCGCGACGCGGACGTCTGGAGCTTCGCCGGGCCGCAGGAGGTCGGTCGAGCCGACTGCCTCGGGCCCGTAGCGCGGTCCCACGTGAGGGCCACGCGTGCGATGCGCGTCCCGCACCGGCGAGGCGCACGAGCCGGCGAAGCCCGCCCGCCTACCTGGGCCCCGTCATGGACCACCCACCAGCTCGGCATGTGCGAGCGCGAGCAAGTGCTCGATCTCCGCTGCGTCCTTCAGCACCACCTCGACCGCAGGCGACGCCGGGACGCGACCCCCCGGCGTCGGATCGCGGTGCGTGGTCGCGAACGGTGAGAGGCGGTCGAGGGGCTCGAGCCGCGCTCGCCATACGTCACCCGCCGGGAGCAGGGCGACGAGCACGCTGAGGTGATGCTCCCGATTGGCGTCGACTCCACGGTGCGCGAGCACCGCGCGCACCAGCTTCTCCGCAGCCTGCTGGCAGAGATAGGCGGGCTCGCCGCTGCCAGCAGGCGCACTGCCAGGAGGTCCTGCGCGCTCACCTCCAGCAGCGCCCGGACCCTACGATCGACGCTCATAGAGTCGTTGCCCCCGCGTCCACACCCGCCACACCAGCGACCCCGGCTCGTCCTTCTCCACTTCAAACTCTGCGACGGTGCACGGAACCACGTCCACCGGCACGCCGAGACCACGCACCCGTATCGAAGCGCTCACCGGATCGAGGGCTTCGTCGCTCGCGTCGTCGGGGAGCACCGCGAGGATGTCGTAGTCGCTGCCCGGACGCTCCCGACCTTCGGTGCGGCTTCCGAAGAGCCACAGCGCCACCGGGTCGAGGCGCGCGACCAGGTGCTGGATCAGGTGCTCCATCGTCGGCTCCATGGAGAGGAGTCTGTCGGTCTCGGCCCCCTCCTCGACAAGCGCCCGGACGGTGCGATGGCGGCTGCCACGTGCCCCGCCTGGCGATCCCATCGCGGGCCAGGAGCGACGACGCGACCGCGAGCGTGAGCATCTCCTGCTAGTTCTTGTCGGTGAAGGCGGCGGGCATCGGGTCCCCCTCCTCGGGGTGCCGCGCCGCGGGTCTCTGGTCCCCGCGCGGCCGCCGACGCTACCACCGCGCTGGAGGGACCCGGGCCGCGGTCCACCACGAGAACTGCCACTGAGGGTCGTCACCGGCGGGGAAGAGTCGCTGGTTCTGCGCGAAGTGAGGTTGCCGTCGCCGACGAAGCCGTCGATGCCGCCGCGGCGCAGGTACTCGGCGTGGCTCGCGGTGGTCCGTGTCGACCGCGGCGGGATCTGTCGGGCCGCGCGAGGGTCTGATAGCTCTTCGGTCGATGCGCTCCCCCCCGCCGTCCCGATGGTGTTCGATGGCCGCGATCGCCGCGGCGCTCAGCGCGTGTCGGCACCCGTCGCCGACGCCCGTCGCGCCCGTCGCGCCGACGCCCGCGGTCACCGTCGACGCCGCGGTCGAGGCCGCGGTGGCGCCCCGCCCGCCCACCGCCTGCGAGGCCTCCTGGGCCGCGACGCGGCGGGTCTACGCGGCCGTCGCGCCGCGCACACGCGAGCCCGGTGACACCGACGAGGACCGCTACGACTTCAACCCCAACACCGACGAGGAGAGCCCGTTTCGCGCGTGCGCCGAGGCGCCGGGCGGAACGTGGTCCATCGAGCTCGCGACGCTCACGCGCCCGGAGGCGGTGGGGCATCGGGTGGAGGGTCAGTGGGCGCTGGTGTTCACGGGCCGCGACGGCGCGCGGATCCATGTGCGACCCGCGATGACCGACGGCGCCGCGGAGCCCAACTTCATCGACTCCATCGGCGAGCGCGGCCGCGGTCCGCATGCGCTCATCGCCTACGACTACGACGGCGACGGCGTCGCGGAGGCCGTGACCGTCGCGACCGGTCGCGAACACGAGGGCCCCTCCGAGGCCCGCGCGCAGGTCTGGACCGTGCGCGACGGCGCCATCGTCCCGTACGCCCCGGCGGCGGCCATCGACGCCGATGACGCCGCCGACGTCGACGGCGACGGCCGGCCCGACCTCCTCACGCACCTCGGCTACGAGGCCCCCGCGACGGCGCCCGGCAGCGGCTTCGACTACGTGCTCGTGGGCCCGCTCTTCGTGGCCCACGCGACGCCGCAGGGGGGCTTCGCCCTCGACGACGCGGTCGCCCTCGCGGAGGCCGATCGACGTTGCTCGCCGGCGCCCGCGAGCGTGATCGTGCCGGTGGAGGAAGGTCAGTTCGGCGTGGACGATCAGCTCACCGCGGGGGCGATCGTGTGCGCGCGGCTGCGAGGCGCGCCGGCGGGCCCGATGCTGGCGACGATCCGCCGGGCGTGCGATCGCTCGCGGCCGGGACCGGGCGGCGAACGCGAGACGGCGTGCAGTGCGACGGAGCAGCTCCTCGAGATGGCCCGCCGCGCCCCGCCGGTGCACCTCCCACCGCACCGACCAACGAGCTCCCCCTCGCGCTCGCTGGGAGCTTCACCGGCCTGCCCGAGAGCTTCTGGCGACGGCGTAGCGAACGTGGGTACTGCGGGTAATGGGTGATCTGGCGACTGGAGCTGATCCGTGACGAAGAGCGTGCCGGGTTGCGCTCCCTATGCGCCTTCCAGCCCATCGCTCACCGCTCGCGGACGGCCTTGCGCTCGTAGTCCGAATCCCGGTCAACGCCCCAGCGGCACGAAGGCGGGCTCCTCGCAGCGGCAGACGGTGCACCCCCGGGCGTCGACGTAGACGCAGACCTCCCTCGTCACGCACTGCATCGGCAGCGCCCCGTCGCAGCGGCGCCCGGGGTGCGGCGACCTGCACGACGCGACCACTCCCAACAGAACCAGCGCCGCCACAACCCTTCGCTTCATCGCTCCTCCAGGCGCAGGCGCTCATCGCCCGCGTAGACCACGCACGAGTCGCCGCGGGCGAAGCCCACCAGGGTGATCCCCGCGCGACGGGCGACCTCCACCGCCAGGGAGCTCGCCGCGGAGATGCCCGCCACCACCGGAATGCCCGCCACCGCGGCCTTCTGAACGATCTCGAAGCTTGTGCGCCCGCTCACCGCCAGCACGTGCCGGTCGAGCGGCAGCCCTCGCGCGAGAAGCCGCGAGCCCACCAGCTTGTCGACGGCGTTGTGCCGGCCGACGTCCTCGAAGGTCGCGACGTGCTCGCCCCCGAAGGTCACCAGCGCCGCGCCGTGGCAGCCGCCCGTCCGGGCGAAGAGCCGCTGCGTCTCACGGAGCGCGTCGAGGGCCGCGCGCAGCACCCCGGGCGCGGGCTCGCCGACGCTCTTCACCGGTCCGCAGCGGGCGAGCAGGTCGTCGATGGAGCGTCGGCCGCATACGCCGCAGGCCGAGGTGGTGAGCGTCCCCCGGTGCATCGCGGCCTCGGGCAGGCGCAGCCGCGCCCCGGGGGAGGGGGTGACCTCGAGGGTGTTGCCCCGCCCCTCGTCGCCGGTGCGGCCGCAGTGGGCGATGGCGCTCACGTCGTCGATGGAGGCGATCACCCCTTCGGCGAAGAGGAAGCCCAGCGCCAGCTCGCGGTCGTTCCCCGGGGTGCGCATCGTGACCGCAAGCGTCTCGCCGTCCACGCGGATCGCCAGCGGCTCCTCGACGACGAGCTCGTCGTCCGCGAGGGCTCGCGAGGCGCCGTGGACGCGCGTGACCTGGAGGGTGCGGAGGGCGAGCGGCGGCATCGTCAGTCGAAGGCGTTCTGGCGGAAGCCTCGCGCGATGGGGTTGGGCCCGCTGGGCGCCGGACCCACGCGGCGCACGTCCACCGCGGTGACCTTGTACTCGGGGCAGCGCACCGTCGGGTCGGAGTGCTCGCTGGTCAGCACGTTGGTCTTCACCTCGGGGAAGTGAAACGAGAGAAACACGTTGCCCGGCGCCACGCGGGTGGTGACGCAGGCCCCGGTGCGCACGCTCCCCCGCTCGCTCTCGATCTCCACCACGTCGCCCGCCCCGATGCCCAGGCGCGAGGCGTCGTCGGGGTGGATCTCCACCTGGTCCTCGGGGTGTAGCTCCAGGTTGCCGGTGCGGCGGGTCTGGGTGCCGGAGTTGTAGTGCGCGAGCTGACGCCCGGTGATCAGGATGAAGGGGAAGCGCTCGCTCGCGACCTCACCCGGCGGCGTCCAGTCGACGGCGAAGAGACCCGCGCGGCCGCTCGGCGTGGCGAAGTGCTGCTCGTAGAGCACCGGCGTTCCCGGGTGAGTGGCGTCTGGAACCGGCCACTGGAGCCCGCGCTTCGCGAGGCGATCGTGGGAGACGCCGCGGAGCTCGGGGGTGAGCTGCGCGATCTCGTCCATCACGCCAGAGGCCGAGGCCTCGCCCATCGGATAGCCGAGCCGCGCCGAGAGATCGTAGAGGATCTCCAGGTCGCGCTTCGCCCCCGCAGGCGGCGCCACCGCCTCGCGGACCATCTGGATCCTGCGCTCGGCGTTGGTGAAGGTGCCCGTCTTCTCCAGGAAGCTGGAGCCCGGCAGCAGCACGTGGGCGAAGCGCGCGGTGACGTTCTCGAAGAGGTCGTGCACCACCAGCAGGTCGAGCGAGCGCAGGGCCTGCTCGACGCGGCTCACGTCGGGGTCGGTCTGCGCGATGTCCTCGCCGAAGACGTACATCGCCCGCAGCGTGCCCGCGATGGCGGCGTCGAACATCTCCGGGATCATCAGCCCCGGGTCGCGAGGGAGCTTCCTCCCCCAGCGCGCCTCGAAGGTGCCGCGCACCGCGTCGTCGGTGGTCGATCGGTACATCGTCAGGTAGTTGGGGAGCGCGCCCATGTCGCTCGATCCCTGCACGTTGTTCTGCCCTCGAAGCGGGTTCGAGCCCGCCCCGCGCTTGCCGAAGTTGCCCGTGAGGATCGCCAGGTTGGTGAGCGTCCTCACCCCCGACACGCCCTGGGACTGCTCGGTCACCCCGAGCCCATAGAAGATCGACGCGGGCCCGGTGCTCGCGTAGAGCCGCGCCGCCCGCTCCAGCTCCTTCGCAGGGACCCCGCTGATGGCCTCCACGCGAGCTGGATCGTAGGACGCGACGTGGGCCTTGAAGGCCTCGACGAACTCCGCCCGCTCGGACAGAAACGCCTCGTCGCAGAGCCCGTCACGCACGATGACGTGGGCGAGCCCGTTGTAGACCGCGACGTTGGTCCCGGGGCGGAGCTGGAGGAAGACGTCGGCCATGGTGGCGAGCTCGATGCGCCTCGGGTCGATGACGATGAGCTTCGCCCCTCGGAGCACGGCCTCCTTCATCCGCGCGCCCACCACCGGGTGCCCCTCGGTGGGGTTGGCGCCGGTGAGCAGCAGGCAGCGCGTGAGGTCGATGTCCTCGAAGGAGTTGGTGCCGCCCGACTCGCCCAGAGAACGGATCAGCCCGAGCGAGGTGGGCGAGTGGCAGACGCGGGAGCAGTTGTCGATGTTGTTGGTCCCCACCGCGGCGCGGAAGACCTTCTGGAGGGTGTAGTTCTCCTCGTTGGTGCAGCGGCTCGAGCTGATGGCCGCCACCGCATCGGGGCCGTGCTTCTGAATCGTCTCGGTCAGCTTCGAGGCCACGAAGCCCATCGCCTCGTCCCAGCTCGCCTCTCGCCAGCTCCCGTCGCCGCGCCGCATCAGCGGCGAGTGCAGCCGGTCGGCGGCGCGCGCGTACTGGTGGGCGAAGCGCCCCTTCACGCAGCTATGCCCGAGGTTCGCCGGACCTTCCGGCGAAGGATCGATCGCCACCACCACCCCGTCGCGCACGTGCACGTCGAGCGAGCACCCCACGCCGCAGTAGGCGCAGGTCGTGGTCACCGTGCGGTCGAGGGTCTCCACCCGTCGGAAGGCCGCCTCGTCGAGCGCCCCGGTGGGGCAGGTCTGCACGCACGCCCCGCACGACACGCACGCGCTGTCGGCGAAGGCGCCGTCGATGCCCGCCACGATGCGCGTCTCCCACCCTCGGCCCGCGTAGGCCAGCGCGAAGGTCCCCTGGATCTCGTCGCACGCCCTCACGCAGCGCCCGCACACGATGCACTCGTTGAGGTCGACCTTGATGTACGGGTGCCGGTCGTCGCGCTCATAGGAGTGCCGCTCGCCGACGTAGCGGCTCACCTTCACCCCGAGGTGCTTCGCCACCTCGCGCAGCTCGTTGCGGTCGCCCTCCCTCGCCAGCGCCGCCTCGGGGTAGTCCGAGAGCACAAGCTCCACCACGCCCCTCGCCACCCGCAGCGCCCGCTCGTCGCGGGTGTCGACCACCATCCCCTCGCGCACCAGCGTCGTGCACGCGGGCACCGGACCCTTCGCCCCGGCCACGCCCACCATGCACACCCGGCACGCCCCGAAGGGCGCCAGGTGGGGGTCGTAGCAGAGCGTCGGGATGGTGATGCGCTCCCGCCGCGCCACGTCGAGGATGGTCGCCCGGTCGCTGGCCACCACCTCTCGGCCATCGATGCTCAGCCGCACCAGCGTGCGCTCCCGGCCGCTCATCGCGCACCCCCGCGCATCTCGTCGCCGAAGTGCTGCATCAGCGTCGCGATGGGAATCGGGATCGCCCCTCCGTGCGCGCAGAGCGACCCGAGCTTCATGGTCTCCCCGAGGTCGGCGAGCAGCGCGAGGTCGGCCTCCACCGCGGCGCTCTCCCTGGGCTGCTTCAGCCGCTTCGCGATCTCCAGTCCCCGGCGCCCTCCGATGCGGCAGGGGAAGCACTTGCCGCAGGACTCGGCGTCGCAGAACTCGAAGAGGTGCTCGGCGATGTCGCGGGCGTCGACGGTGTCGTCCCAGGCCACGATGCCCCCGTGACCGAGGAGGGCTCCCACCGCGTCGAGCTCCTCGAAGCCCACCGGGGCGTCGAGCAGCGACGAGGGCAGCACCCCACCCAGCGGCCCGCCGATCTGCACGGCCTTGATGGGACGCCCCTCTCGCAGCCCCCCGCCGGGCCCTTCGAGCACCTGCCGCAGCGGCACCCCGAACGGAACCTCGTACATCCCCGGCCTCACGAAGCGCTCGTTGAGCGAGAGCACCTTGGTGCCCCGGCTCTTCCCCACCCCGAGGGCGGCGTAGGCATCGCCGCCGTGGCGGGCGATCCACCCGAGGCAGGCGAGGGTCTCGACGTTGTTCACCACCGTGGGCCTGCCGAAGAGCCCGTGCTCCGCGGGGTACGGGGGCCTCGCGGTGACCATCCCCCGAAGGCCCTCGATCGATCGAAGCAGCGCCGTCTCCTCGCCGCACACGTACGACCCGGCGCCCTCGACCACCTCGATGTCGAAGGAGAACCCGCTCCCCCGGATGCGCGCTCCCAGCCACCCCGAGGCGCGGGCGGCCTCCACCGCGCGTCGCAGCGCCGGGGCGGCGCCGGGGTACTCGCTGCGCACGTAGACGAAGCCCCGCGTGGCCCCGACGGCGTATCCCGCGATCGCGACGCCCTCCAGCACCGCGAAGGGATCGCGCTCCATCAGGTGCTTGTCGATGTACGAGCCGGGGTCTCCCTCGTCGGCGTTGCAGACGATGAAGGCCTCGTCGGCGCGGCTCGCGTGCCCGGCGGCGAGCTTCCACTTGGTCGCGGTGGGGAAGCCCGCGCCGCCTCGGCCGCGGAGCTGCGATCGCTCGACCTCGGCGATGATCTCCGAGGGGGTGCGCTGCGAGAGCGCGAGCGCGAGTCCCTCGAAGGCGTGGTGGGCGACGGCCGCGTCGAGCTCGGTGGCGTCGATGCCGAGGCACAGGCGCTCGAGCACGATGGCGGGGCCTCCGTGGGCCTCGAAGCGCGGCAGCGTCTGCTCGGCGGGGACGAGGCCTGGAGCGTGGGCGAGGTCCGCCGCGAGGGAGCGGGCGAGCTCCGGGGTGAGACCGCCGTAGACCCTGCCCTCCACCGCCACCGAGGGCCCGGCGTGACAGAGCCCGAGGCAGTACACGGTCTCCAGCGAGACCTCGCCGTCGTCGCTCACGCCGTCGACCGGCAGGCCGAGGGCGTCTTCCATCCAGCGCACCGAGGCGTCGCCGCAGGCCGCGAAGCAGGCGGTGCCCTTGCAGACCTTCACCCGGGTACGGCCCCGGCGTCGGGTGCCGAGGTCGCCGTAGTAGGTCGCGACGCCGAAGACCGCGGCCTCGGGCTGGTGCGTCGCCCGGGCCACCGCGGCGACGTCCGCGGGGGTGATCTCCCGGCGCTCCTCCATCACCCGCTTGAGGTGCTGTAACGCGTTGTCGTCGCCGCGGAGCTCACCGCGGTGCCTTCGGAGCTGGACGAGGTTGTGCGACATGGCACCCGGAATGGTACGCCCCGATCGGAGGTATGGGCCCCGATACCTCCAGGTATCGGCCCGGATACCTCCCGGCACGGTCTGTGGCTACCCCCCGGGGAGCGCTCAGGAGGCCGGGCGAAGGGTCCCTCGGGAGATGCGCCACGCGCCGACCGAGGCGGCCAGGGCGGAGAGCACCACGAAGACCAGGGCGAAGGCGACGTTGGCCAGCGACTCGCCGATGCCGATGAGGGCGACGTAGCGCTCGCTGGGGGGCACTCCCCCGATGTAGCGGAAGGTCGACATGAGCCCGGTGACGAAGCCCAGGGCGCCGCTCGACAGGGTGACCGTGCCGAGCCCGAGCAGCAGCGGCACGAAGCGACGCTCGGGGCGCTGGGCGTAGCGCGCGGCCACGAGCAGCAGGACGAGGCCGAAGACCAGCGTCGGAAACATCCCCCAACCACCCTCACGGAAGAGCTGCAGCATCGACACGAGGACCTCCCTCAGGATGGACGCGTCGACGGACCCTCCGGCGGCGTCGTCCGGGGCGGGTGGACAGCGCGCAAGGGAAGAGGGTTCCAGAGAAAAGTGCGAACTGACCCAGAACGAGGGGAGCGATGTATTCCCAACGGTTTCGCGATAGTTTGCCCAACGTCATGGACCGACGGCCTGCCTTGCGTGGAATCGCCCTCTGCCTCGCGCTCCTCCCGCTCTCTTGCGCCCAGCAATTGGTCGACGGAGGCTCCTTCCCCGACTCCGGGGTGACCCCCGACACGGGAGACCTCCCCGCCGACGTGGGCGACCCCGATGTGAAGGTCGCCCCCGAGGACGTGCCCGTCGGCGAGAAGGACGTTCCGCCGGTCGAGATGGACGTCGGCTCCCCCGAGGACATCCCCACGGCGCCCGAAGACCTCGGTGAACCCCTGGACAGCGGCACCCCGATCGACCTGGGCTCTCCCATCGACACCGGTCCTCCCGACACGGGCCCCGTCGACACCGGTCCTCCCGACACGGGCCCCGTCGACACGGGCCCCCGCTGCCTCTCGCCGCTCACCGAGTGCGGCGCGGGCCCCTGCGTCAACACCCAGACCAGCGCCGCCCACTGCGGCGGCTGCGGCCGCACCTGCGCCACGGGCCAGTCCTGCGTGGCGGGCGCGTGCACCCTCGTCTGCACCGCCCCGACGGTGGTCTGCGGCGGCGCCTGCGTGAACACCCAGACCGACGCCGCCCACTGCGGGATGTGCGGCCGGGCCTGCGCCACCGGGGCGCGCTGCACGGCCGGGCGCTGCGTCGGGGGGGTGATCCCCGGGGCGTCGTTTCAGGTGTCGCTCTCGGCCGCCAACTGCAGCGCCGTCGAGCACGAGGTCATCACCGGCGACGACCGCGGCGGCATCGCCGTCTCCGGCAGCCGCCTCTTCTACTCCGGCGACACCAGCACCGGCCGCTTCGACCTTCAGACCCTCGTGGGCGAGTCCGTCGGCCGCACCTACGACGCCCTGGTGAGCAACCTCGCCACCGGCACGCTCTACACCCTGGCCAACGGCTCGACGCCGCTCACCCAGATGGGCGGCACCGTCACCTCGCTGATGGAGCTCAACCCCACCACCGGCGGGCTCACCTCCGGGCTGGTCAACCTCTCGCAGCCCATCGACCTGCCCGCCACCGGCAGCGTCGGCATCTTCTCGGGCTACGAGCGCATCATCCTCCTGGGCGGCGGCCGCGCCTGGCACATCAGCCTCCCGAGCGGAGCCGTCATCGACCTCGGCGCGCTCGCCCTCCCCACGGCCCGCATCGCCTGTGAAAACTGGGCGATCTGGGGCGTCGCGGAGTTCTTCGGCGGCGCGCTCTACGTCGACTACGTGCAGAACGCGACGACCATCGCCCGGATGCGAGTGCCCGAGGGCACCGTCGCCACCCTCGCGTCCTTCACCGCGCTCTCGGACATGTGCTCCTTCACCGTCTCGCCCCTCTGGCGGCGGTGGTACTTCCACCATGAGCTCTCGTCGCAGTTTCGCCCGAGCGGCAGCGAGACCGTGGGCTACTGCGACGCCACCATCACCGGCCCGACGCTGCCCTGCCGACCCATCGACACCCTGTGCTCCGGGGCGTGCACCAACCTCCAGACCAGCGCGCTCCACTGCGGGATGTGCAACCGCGCCTGCCCCGTGGGAGAGACCTGCAACGCGGGCGTCTGCGGGCTCGCCTGCCCGGCGGGTCAGACCGCCTGCACCGGCCGCTGCGTCGACCTCAACACCGACTCCAGCAACTGCGGGGCCTGCGGGCGCACCTGCATCGGCGGGCAGTGGTGCATCGCCGGCGCCTGCGGCGGCGGACCCCACTACGCCGTCGACCCGGCGCCCGTGGTGTCCTACGTCGACGCCTGCGGCGCCCCCGGATCGCAGCGCATCCTCGCCTTCACGGACGACGGCGGAACCAGCGTGACGCTGCCCTTCGCCACGCGCTGGTGGGGCGCCGCCCTCTCCGCGGGGACGCCCATGTACATCAGCTCCAACGGCAACGTGCAGGTCAACACCAGCACGGGCTCCACCTCCCTGTCCGGAACGATCCCCAGCGTGGGCTCTCCCAACGGGCTCATCGCCCCGCAGTGGCGCGACCTCGTGCAGAGCAGCTCGGGCATCTGCGTGGCCACCGTGGGCACCGCGCCCAACCGAAGCTGGGTCGCGCAGTGGGTCGGGGCCAACTACTTCACTGGTACGGCCACCCTCAACTTCGAGGTCATCGTGCGCGAGGGCAGCGGCATCATCGACCTCGCCTACGGCGCCATGTCGGGCTCCGGCAACGCCACCATCGGCCTCGAGAACCCCACCGGCACCGAGGCCGTCGGCCCGTGCCCCTCGGGCAACTCCTGCACCGCGGTCAGCAACTCACGCGCCCGCTTCACCCCCATCCCCTGAGCGCTCCCTCCTCCGCTCGCGCAGTTGCAGCCAGCGCCGCGCGACCGTCGTAGGCTCTCCCGCCATGAGCCGACGTTCGATCGTCTCCGTCATGCTCTCGCTGACCCTCGCGTCGGCCTCGTCCGTGGCGCAGCCCCGCGCCCCGGAGGCGGCCTCCGTCGACTCCGCGATCAACCTGGGGAGGGTGTTCACCGAGGTCGCCTCCCGCGCCCTGCCCGCGGTGGTGACCCTCTACGTCGAGGTGACCCGACGCTCCGACCGGATGCTCTACGACACCCCCGGGTTCTGGGGGGTCGCCCCGCAGGAGACGCAGCGCCGCCACGGCAGCGGCTCCGGCGTGCTCATCCGAGAGGACGGGGTCATCGTGACCAACCACCACGTGGTCGAAGGGGCCACGCGCATCCTGGTGCACCTGCGCGACGGCCGCACCTTCACCGGGCGGGTGCTGGGGAGCGATCCCTCCGCCGACCTGGCCGTGGTGAAGATCGACGCGCAGGGGCTGCCCACGGCGGGCTTCGCCGACAGCGACGCCGCGCGCGTGGGCGAGTGGGTGCTGGCCATCGGCGCGCCCTTCGGCCTGGAGGCGAGCGTCACCCACGGGGTGATCTCCGCCACGGGGCGAGGCAGCCTCGGGATGAACGAGGTCGAGGACTACCTTCAGACCGACGCCAGCATCAACCCGGGCAACTCCGGCGGCGCGCTGGTCAACCTCCGCGGCGAGGTGCTGGGCATCAACACCCTGATCGTGGGCCGGGGCCAGGGCATCGGCTTCGCGGTCTCCTCCCGGCTGGTGCAGCAGGTCGTGCGGCAGGTGCTGGCGACCGGGCGCGTCACCCGGGGCTGGACCGGCTTCGACACCCAGGACATCACCCCCGACCTCACGGCCTTCGGCTCTCCCGGCGGAGGAGCGCTGGTGAGCCGCGTGGCGCCCGACAGCCCCGCGGCGGCGGCGGGGCTGCGCCCCTCGGACGTGGTCGTCGCCGTGGACGGCCGGGAGGTGCACGGGCGCAACGACATGCGACGGCTGCTGGCCACGAGAGCGCCGGGCGAGCGCGTGGTGCTCACCACCCGGAGGGAAGACCGACGTCGGGAGGTGACGCTGACCACCGCGCTACGGCCGGGGGAGGCGCCTCCCGGACCGCCGCCTCCGCCGCCACCGCCGGAGCCCGGGCCCACGGGCTTCGGGATCACCATCGAGGCCGTCCCTCCGGCCTACGCGGCGAGGATGGGCCTCGGCCCCGACGGGGGCGTGGCCATCATGGCGGTGCAGCGAGGCGGGGCCGCCGATCGCGCGGGGCTGCGGCCCGGCGACGTGATCCTGGAGGCCGACCGTCGGCCCGCGAGGGGCACCGACGACGTGGTGGCCGCGGCGAGGGACGGACGCGCGGTCTTCCTGGTGAGGCGAGGGGCGTCGCAGGAGTACGTGGGCCTGGCGGTCGGGAATACACGGTAAGGTAAACGAGTGATGGCTCTCCGGTCGGCGTGGGTGGCGGTGGGGTGCGTGGCCTTCATGGGGTGCGACGCGCCCGGGGAGGACCCGAACGCCCGCTGGCGCTTCGGCGCCCCGCAGGTGGTGCAGCAGCGCGCCGACGGGGCGATGCGCTCGGCGTGGCCGGTGGGGGCGCTCGGGGGGCGCACCTTCCTGGTGCTGACGATGGCGGTGGGCGATGGGGCGAGCCGGGTGTCCGTGGCGGAGCGCAACGGCACCTCGTGGACGGCGCCCTTCCAGTGGGCGTGGCCCGCGGGCGCGAGCACCGAGGCGGTGGTCTGGACGACCAGCGACCCGACGCCCGCGGTGCTGACGCTCGCCGACGGGGCGCTGGGCCCGGTGCTCTATGTGCGGCGCTTCACGGGCGACGCGTGGACGACCCCGGAGCCCGTGACGCTGCAGGGCAGCGAGCGGCCCACCGTGGCCTCGATGGCCCTCGGGTCGGGGGGCGGGCTGCACGTGGTCTATTCGATCCCCGGCGGGTCGTGCATGGGGGGGACGCAGCTTCGGCACCGGGTGAGGAGCGCCGCGGGGTGGAGCGCCATCCGCCTCGTGGCCGACACCTGCGGGCTCGATCAGGTGAGCGTGGCGGTCGATCCCGCCCCGTCCGATCCGCTGCTGGTGACCTGGACGGGACCCGCGAGAGGGATCGCCACCGAGGGGGCGACGGACGTGCTGGCGACGGCCTCGGCGACGGGCGTCGCGGACTCGGACGCCGGGGCGACGGCGGCGAGGTTTCGTCCTCCCTTCCGGGTGCTCACCGGGGACAACCGCGGGGCGCTGGCGGTGGCGCTCGGGGGAGGGCGCTTCCTCGCGAGCTGGTCGCTCAGCACCACGAGCCCGAGCGCGGCAGGGACGGCCCCCCGGCGCGCGGCCTTCAACACCTTCGACCTGCCCACCGATCGATGGGAGACGGCCAACACGGGGTGGTTCCAGAGCAGCGGGTCGCCGTGGCTGGTGGCCTTGTCGAAGGGCGCCGGGGCGCTGGCCTTCGGCGCTGACGGGGTGCAGCCGAGGGCGCAGCTGGTGATGCGGATGTGGTCGTCGCCCGAGCAGCCCTCGGTGTCTCGCAGCGTGATCGCCTCGCCGCTCGGCCTGGTGACCTCGCTGCGGGCGCTGCTCGCTTCGGACGGAACGGTGCAGGCGTCCTGGATCGAGACCCAGGACGGCGGCGCTCAGCGTCTGTTGTGGAGCGTGGCGCTGCCGGTGATGGCCGACGACGCGGGGGCGCGCTGATCGGTCAGACGACGACGTTGGGGCCGATGACGATCACCGGCACCGAGGCGTTGTGGAAGATGCGCTCGGCGACGGAGCCCACGAGCACCCGGTTGAGGCCGGTGCGGGCGGTGGTGCCGACGATGAGCGCGTCGCCGCCCCAGGTGGAGACGAAGCGAACGAGCTCCGCGGCGGGGTCTTCGTTCACCTCGACGCCGTAGTCGACGGTGACGCCGGTCGACTCGGAGAGCGAGGCCGCGAGGTCGCGCAGCCGGTGCTCGATGGAGCCGGCGAACTGATCGTCGGCGGTGCCCGAGGGGACGATCTCCGTGCGGGAGGGGACGACGCTCACCAGCACCACGGTGCCACCCACGCTGCTTGCCAGCTTCAGCGCAGCCTTCACCGCGCGGTTGCTGTGCTCCGAAAAATCCACACCGACGACCAACTTCTTGAACACGGCAGACACCTCCTGGAAGCGAGCGCCCAACCTACCAGAACATCGGCACCCACATGGGTCCCGTAAACGCACCCGACCAGTGGCTCCACAACGCCCTTGCGCCGCCCGCGCGTTGCCCTAGAGGATCGACCGATGAAGAAATCCACGGGTCTCCTGGTCTCCGCCTCCGCCGCGCTCGCCCTCACCTTCGCAGCCCCCTCCGTCGCTCATGCTCAGGTGGGCGGCGCCCGCCCCTTCGGCCTCGGCCTCGCGCTCGGCTACCCCGACGTCGGCCTCTCGGCGCAGTACTTCATGAACGAGCGCACCTCGCTGCAGTTCGTGCTCTCGTTCTGGTACCGCAACGGCCGCTTCGGCCGCGACTACGTCGACAACAGCAGCGGCCTCTTCCTCCGCGCGGACTACCTCTTCCACCCGGCGACCCTCATCCGAGGCAGCGTCGCCGACCTCCGCTTCTACATCGGCCCGGGCCTCTACGCGGGCTTCGGCAACTACGACAGCTTCGCCCTCGGCCTCGAGCTGCCCATCGGCCTCGCGGTGCCCTTCAAGAGCATCCCCATCGACCTCGCCTTCGAGGCCGTGCCGCGCCTCGCCGTCGTCAACAACAACGGCGTGGGCCTGGGCTTCGGCGTCGGCGGAGCCTTCCACATCCGCTACTACTTCTGAGTCGCTACTGGGCGGTGGGGCAGATCCACGTCCCGAGCTCGCGCACGGCGAGGGACGTGGGGAGCTGCACCTGCGCGACCAGGGGCGCCACGCACTGCTGGAAGGCCGCGGGCATCACGGACACGTTGCTCACCCGCCCGTCGCCGTCATAACGAAACTGCACCCGGAGCTGCGCCGGACGCGAGGGGGCGTTGCGAAGGCACGCCAGGACCTCCGCGCGGTGCGGGGTCATCGCGCCGTCGATGGCGTCCGGTGAGAGCCGCCCCGCGGGGGCGCCGAAGCTCATGTCCGAGGGGCCCGTCGCCGGGGTCTCCGCGGTGCTCCCTGGAGTGTTCTCTGAGGGAGCCTCCGGGGCGGCCCCGTCGCGCACCCTGGCGGCCGCGGCGCGCACCACCTCCGGCGCCGCGGGGTGCGACTGCACCCGGTCGAGGAGCGATCGCTCGGACGCTCCGCCCATGCGGGCGATGGCCTCGATGGCCTGTTCCACGGCGGCGTTGAGCTGCCCCTGCTCGGTGATGTCGCGCTCGATGATGGCGTCGCCGCCGCCCACCGGCGCCACCGCCCCCACGTCGGCGTGGTACATCCGCACGAAGTCCGCGAGGCTCTGGAGCGACGAGGGATCGCCCAGCTCCCGCAGCGCCACGACGATGGGCGCGAGGTCGTCCGTCGGGGTCGCCGGGTCGAAGAGGTGCGAGACCAGCGCCGACACCGCGCGGCGCTCGTGCGCCCTCGCCAGCGCCCTCGCCAGGAAGCCCACCGGGGGGACGTCCACCCCGCGCACGTAGTCGTAGTGGTGGTCGAGCGCCTCGAGCATCGCGTCGGTGCCCTCGGTGCGCCCCACGAGCCCTTCGCCCACCACGGTACGGAGCTCAGGCGAGAGCGCCCGGCGGGTGAGCAGCGAGACCAGCGCCGCGGTGGCCGGAGCGCCAGGGAGCGCCGCCAGCGACTGCGCCGCGAAGCGTTGGGCGGGGAGAAGGCGCGCGTCGGATCCGCCCGCGGCCTCGAGCAGCGACTGCACCAGCGTCCTCGGCGGGTCGTCGGTGTTGGGCGTCGGAGAGAAGTCCGACGGGAGCTGGAGCACCGCTTGCGGCCCGGCGCCCGGGAGCGCCTGACGCCAGCGGGCGCGGCCGTCGTCGGGTGCCAGCAGCGACGCGCCGCCCCGGTCGTCGACGACCACCAGGCCCGCGCGCACCACCGAGACCCCGGCGAGGTCGTTGGGGCTCACGTAGGCCCAGCGCAGCGCGCCGGTCTGGGCGTCGAGCGCGAAGACATCCCGGTGGTAGAGGGCGAATACCGTGTTGTGTAAGAGCGCCACGCCCGGCTGCGCGGGGTCGGGGCGCCACACGAGGCGCACCCGCTCCCGGGCGTCCGCGCCTGCGCGCAGCGAGGTGTACGCGTCGAGGGCGAAGGGCGCCGCCCCGGGGAGCTCGTCGCGCCGGGGCTGGTAGTGGGGCGTCCCCTCGGCGGTGCCGGAGGCGGACTCGGGCCCGAGGCGGTAGAGCGCGCGGGCGCCGTAGTAGACCGCGTGGCCCTCCCGGAAGGAGAAGCCCAGCACGTCGTCGCGGCTGCGGACGCGGGAGCGCTCGTCGCCGGTGCGGGCGTCGAGCACCGAGAGGTTCTGCCCGTCCCAGGGGACGAAGACGTCGTCGCCGACCAGGGTGGGGAGCCCCAGGGAGTGGGCGATCTCGGTGCGGGCCACGGCGCTGCCGTCGCGGGCCTCCACGACGCGCAGTACCCCGCGTCGGCGGGTGACCCCTGCGCCGCCGAGCACCACGGCCACGCGCTCTCCGTCGCGGCTCGCTCCCACGAGGTCGAGGCCCTCGTCGGGGAAGCGCCAGCGCTCGGCGCCGGAGAGCGACCAGGCCACGATCGATCCGCCGGAGCGGGCGAGGACCAGGTCGCCCGCCACGACGGGGCGCGAGGCGATGGGGGCGGCGACGCGGCCCAGCACGGCGGCGGTGCCGAGGTCGATGACGGTGAGGCCCTGCGCGGGGTCGTCGGCGACGATGGCCGCGACGGGGGGGAGGGGGTTCGGCGCCGCGACGCGCACCCGGTCGGCCACCGCGGCGAGGGCCGTCGCGTCGGAGGAGGGGGTGCTCAGGGAGAAGGCCCCGCGGTAGATGCTCCCGGCGCAGCCGAGGCCGAGGGCGGCGAGGACGAGGGGCAGGCAGAGGCGCTTCATTGGATCCTCGAGACGGCGCTGCGGGCGGCGTCGATGGCGGGGGTGGGGCGGCCGCGGTGCTCGTCGACGAGGCGGGTGAGCAGCTCGCGGGCCTGCGGCGTGGCGATGCCCGCGAGGGCCTGCACCACGCGGAGCTTCACCGGGTTGGGGAGCTCGGCGCGGCGGAGCGAGGCCTCGAAGGCCCGAGCGAGCGCTCCGAAGGGGGCCCTGCGCAGGAAGGTCAGCAGCCGGTCGACGTCCTGCTCTCCGCCGCGCGCTCCGAGGGCGCGGGCGGACTCCTGGAGGAGGCTCGACCCCTCGGAGCCGAGGCCGTTGCTGGCGTCGCGCTCGAAGGCCGCCCAGAGGGCCCTCACGGAGGTGGCGTCGCCCACGTCGGCGAGGGTGCGCGCGGCCTCGGAGCGCACCTCGGGGTCGGAGTCGCCGAGGCGAGCCTCGATGGCGCGGAGCATCGCGGGCGTGCGCAGCCTCGCGGCGGCGATGAGGGCGCGGCGGCGCAGCGACACCCGGCGGTGGTCGAGGTAGCGCAGGATGGCGTCGGCGGACTCGGGCCGGGCCAGCACGCCGAGGGTGTCGAGGCCCGCGGCGGCGACGTGGGGCTCGACACCGGCCAGCAGGGCGCTGGAGATCTCCAGGGCGCCGCGGCGAGGGTCGCCGGTGGCGGCGCGCTGGATGCGGGCGAGGGTGTCGTCGGCGCGGGAGAGGTCCCACCCGGGCGGAGCCTCGGAGGTCGGGTGGACCATGGCGACCGTGGTGACGACGGGCCGTCTCGGCTGCGCGGAGGCGACGGCCCCGACGCCGCAGAGCGCGAGCGCGAGGAGGGGTGTGGTGCGCGATGGACGCATAGGTCCCGATGGATACACGAAGCCGCGGGCGCGCGGGCGATCGGCGGCCGGGGATCTGGTCGGGGTACTAGCGGTCGCGGCGCGGAGGGAAGGGCGGCGGGGCGGGGGCGCTGGGGCTGAGCCTCGGCGGGCCCGCTGGGGGGGCGACCATCTCGGCGAGGTCGTCGAGGGAGAGGGTCTCGTCCACGGCCTCGACGTCGTCGTCCACGAAGTCGGCCTCGAGGGGCTCGTCCTCGTCGAGGGCGTCGAGGGCGTCGAGCGCGTCGAGGGCGTCCATCGCCTCCGTCGGGTCGGGCGAGGGCGCGGGGACCGAAGGGGTCATCGGGGCCGACCACTGGGGGAGCGGAGGCGGCGGCCGGCTCGGCATCGTCGGCGGAGCGTGGGGCTCGATCTCGTGCTCGTGGCTGTCGAGGGCTTCGTCCCCTCGCTCGCCCTGGTCGTGCGCCTCGTGCGCCTCGGGCTCGCCCTGGGACTCGAGCTCGCGGTCGTCGAAGAAGGCCGCGCGGGGGTCGTGGTCATCGGCGCGGTCGCCGGGCTCGGCGGACGTGTCGATGGAGGGCCGATCGAGGGGGTTGAGCCGCTGCGAGGACGGCGTCCCGGTGCTGAGCAGCGCGGCGAGGTCGGCCGAGGGAGGCGCCGAGCCGGAGGTCTGCGGAGGGCTCTCGGGGTTGTCCGAGAGCGGCTCGCCGAAGAGCGCGGCGCGCGGGTCCTCGTCGGCCGGAGCGGGCGGAGGAGGCACCGAGGCCGGCGCCTCGGGAGCGGGCTCGACCTCCGAGAGCGGCTCGTCGTCGAGGGACTCCATGGGCTCGTCGTCGAGGGACTCCATGGGCTCGTCGTCGATCACCGCGGAGGGCCGACGGTCGAGGCGCTCCAGGGCGGCGCGCGCCTCGGCGTCGTCGGGGGCGATCTTCAGCACGCGCTTCCAGAGGTCTTTCGCCTCGAAGGCGTTGCGCAGGTGCTGCTCCCAGATGGTCGCCATCCGGCGGTAGGTGCCCGCGCGGTCGTTGCCCATCTCCAGCTCTCGCTCCAGCGCGACCAGCAGCGGCTGCCACCGGCCGTGGCGCTCCAGCAGGTCTTGCAGCGAGCGGAGGATGGAGATGTCCTTCGGGGCGATCTCCGCGAGGCGCTGCCAGGTCTCGATGGCCTCGTCGACGCGGCCCAGGCGCTCCCCGAGGAGCGTAGCCCGCCGCGCCGTGAACGACCGCGCCGTGGCCGCGTCGTAGGCCTTCTCGACCACGCTGTCGTAGAGCGCAGCCACGTCGCCGAGGCGCCGCAGCGTCGCCGCGACCGCCTCCAGCTTCGCGGGGCACACGGCGTCCGCGGGCCAGAGCCTCACGCCGCGCGAGTAGAGCGCCATCGCCTGCTCCGGGAGCGCCAGGTCGTCTTCGCAGAGCGCCGCGGCCCGGCGGAGCAGCACCACGCCGCCGCGGGGCTCGCTCTCGCCCAGCTCGTCGCCTCGCGAGGCCAGCCGCTCGACCAGCGCCGCGATCATCCCGACCTCGGGGCGCGCCGCGTCCACCCGGCGGGCCATCGCCTCGACCTCGGCCAGCCTGGACTCGTCGGGGTCCTTGCGCCCCACCGCCGCCGCGGCCGCCTGCTCCAGGTACTGGAACGCCGTCTCCTGGTCGCCCAGCACCGCGCCCGCCACCTCCGCCGCGCGCAGCGTCACCGCGAGGCGCTCGCCGTCGGTCTGCGCCGAGCGTCGCCGCCGGTCGAGGGCCACGTAGAGCTCCTGGTCGTGGCCGAGCCCGGGCGCGAGGCGGATCACCGCGTCGAGCAGCTCGTCATCCGCGGGCATCTTCGCGAGCGTGGCCAGGGCGAACTCCAGCGCCTCGGCCGTCCCTCCAGAAAGCTCGATGGCCCGCAGTCCCCGCATGGCCAGGTCGTGCGCCGCGGTCGCGTCCGCCGCCGCCTCCAGCGCCGCCCGGTAGGCGTCGGCCACCCTCGCGGGGCTCTGCGCCTGCGCCGCGAGCGCGTCGATGCGGTCGAGCCCGGCGGTCTCCGAGGGCTCCGAGGTGACGGCCTCGCACTCCGCCTCGACGGCCCCGGCGGCGTCGCCCAGCCTGGCCCGGTGCCCGGCGATCTCGCGCCAGAGCGAGGCCCGCGCGGTCGTGTCGTTCACCCGCAGCGCGAGGTCGGTCAGCACCGGGAGCACCTCGGCGTGCATGCCCCGCCGCGCGCTCATCGCGATCATCAGGTCGAGGCACGCGATGTCCCCGCCCTGCACCTGCGGCAGCAGCGCCTTCCAGGCGCGCTCGGGGTCGTCGAGGTGCTCGTCCGAGGCGTGCGCGATGCGCTGCATCAGCGTGGAGAGTTCCTCCTCGTCGCCCTCCATCTCCGCGAGCTCTTCGAGCAGCGTGACCGCCTCGGCCCACTGCCCGCTGGACTCGCAGAGGTCGGCCAGGCGCTGCGTGAGCCCGAGGTCGTTGGGGTCGGCCCGGTGCTGCACCCGGAGCGCCTCGATGAGCCGGTGGCCCAGCGACTCCTCGGACTCCACCAGCGAGACCAGCCGCGCCGCGCGCTCGATGCGGTCGTCGTCGTCCTGGGTCTGCGCGACCTGGGCCTCGAGCGCCGAGTACGCGCGCCCCCATCGGCCGTGCGAGGCCGAGAGCGCCTCCAGCGCCTCCCAGGTGTCGAGCGCCCCGTCGTCGCCCTCCCGCGCCGAGGCCTCCAGCACGTCGAGGCCCTCGTCGACGCGGCCGAGCTCCTCGGCCAGCATCCGGGCGCGCCGCATCCGGAGGCCGCGCCTCGCCGCCGGGTCGTCCGTGGCCAGCGCCGCCTCGCCCAGCAGGGCGACCACGCGCTCGTCGTCGCCGGTCAGCTCCGCGAGGCCCAGCAGCGCGTCCAGGGCCTCGGCGTCGTCGAGCATCCCCGCCCGCCGCGCGCCCGCCCGGACCTCCTCCCACACCACCGCCGCGCCCGCGGGATCGGTCTGACCCACGGCCCTCGCCGCGCGGCGGGTGAGCTCGATGCGGGCCGGGCCGTCGGGCAGCCCCTCGGAGCGCTCCCGCACGAAGGCCAGGAGGCGGTCGCGCTCGCCCAGCACCTCCAGCGAGTCCATCAGGGACGTGGCGAGGGAGTCGTTGGACGGGTCCATCGCCACCGCTCGCTCGGCCTCGGCCAGCCCCGTGGCCGGGTCGCCCATGGCCCTCGCCGCGTCCGAGGCCCGCGCGTGGATCGACGCCCGCTCGGGCCCCGGGCCCATCGCCTCGGAGCGCTCGACCAGCGAGGCGTAGAGCACCGCGTGCTGCCCCGTCGCCCGGAGCAGCCGCTCGGTCTCGTCCCAGGCGTGCGGGTGCACCGGATCGCGGGTGGACACCTCGCGCCACGCGTGGACCGCGGCGTGCTGGTCTCCGCTGGCCTCCAGCGCGACCGCCAGCTCGGCCCAGCGCTCGGCCGCCGCCATCGGGGGCGACCGCTCGGCGCGCGCCCGCAGCACCTCCACCACGCCCACGAGGTTGCCGCTCTCCCGGCGCAGCGCCACGAGGCGCTCGGAGACCTCGTCGTCCTGGGGGTTGGCGCGCCAGAGCTGCGCCAGCGCGGCGGCCTCGGCGGCGCGGTCGCCCGATCGGTCGCGGTGCAGGTCGGCGAGGCGGCGGAGCACGGCGTTGCGGACGTCCCCCTCGGGCAGCACGTCCGCGCGCTGCGCCAGCACGGGGTAGAGCTCCTCCCAGCGGTTCTGAAGGGAGAGCACCTGGTCCATGCCGGCGAGGGACTCGGGGTCGTCGCCGACGCTGTCGAGGATCTCCCGCCACGCGTCGAGCGCGGCCTGCGCGTCGTCGAGGCGCTCGAGAGAAACCTGGGCGATCTCCCTCAGCCGGGGGATGCGCATCTCCGGCGGGCAGTGCTCGCTGCGCACGGCCTCGGCCAGCACGTCCCTCAAGGCGGCGTAGTCGCCTCGGGCGCGCAGGTCGTCCTCCACCAGCGCGAGGGCCTCGAGGTCCGCCGCGTCGAGGGCGAGCACCCGTCGCATGGTGTCGAGCATCCCCGCCCGGTCGCCCGATCGCCCCTGGATCTCCGCGAGGTCCTTGAGGTCCCTGATCTGCTGGGGGAGGTCTCCCTCGACGGCGAGCTCACCCGCGAGGCGGGAGAAGTCCTCCGCCCGGCCCGCGTCGCGGTAGAGCCCGAGGAGGGTTCGGGCGACCTCCGGGTCGCTGGCGCGCAGGGGTTCGAGGGCCGCGATGGCGTCGTCGATCTGCCCGACGGAGAGGTAGGCCTCGGCGAGCGCCTTGCGCACCACCGGCGTGTAGGGGCTGGTCGGATTGGCCTGGACGAACGCGATCTGCCGCACCGCGAGCTCGTCGAGGCGCTCCTGGGCGCCGTAGGCCTCGTAGATGATGGCGAAGGCGGTCTCGTCGCCGGGCCACGCGTCGAGGGCGGCCTCGGCGAAGGCCACGCCGTGCTCGCCGCCGACGCTCTGCGCCAGCGAGGAGAGCAGCGCCGCGCCGGTGCGGGCGTCGTCGGGCTGGGCGCCGGGCGACTGCGCGCGGGTGAGGTAGGCGCCGGCCAGCTCCCGGAGGAGCTCCCAGTCGTCGGGCTGCGTGGCGCGCACCTCCTCCAGCCAGGCGATCTGCGTGTCGACGGCCCCGAGGCGCCCGTGGAGCTCGGCGCCCTCGCGAAGGAGCATCCCTCGCACGAGGGAGTCGGCCGTGGCTCCGAGCTGGCGCTCGAGGAGCTGCGCCGCGAGCTTCAGGTTGCCGAGCTGGAGGTAGATCTGACGGGCGGCCTCGATGGCGCCGAGCTGCGAGGGGTCGCGCTCGAAGGAGCGGGTGTAGTTGGCGACCGCGCGGTCGGCGCGGCCTACGTTCTTGGACCAGAGCTCCGCGGCGCGGAAGAAGAGGTCCCCGGAGGACTTCGGGTCGGGTCGCCGCCCGGCGGTCTGCTCGACGAGGGTCGCGAGCTGCTGAAACTCTGCGCGTCCCCCGTGGTACTCCCACAGAAATGACAGCGCCTCGGCGTCGTCGGGGTTCTTGTTGAGGCGCTCGTAGCAGGCGTAGGCGGCAGGGTCCATCGCAGGGCGTCGCGACGCTATCACGGGCTCTGTGGAGACCGGAATCTTTGGGGCCTGCGGTACCGAAGCGGCAGCGGCGGGACCGCCCAGGGGAGGGGCGGTCAGGCCGGTGGCCCTCACACGTTGATGCGAGAGCGGATCGCGTCGATGTCGTAGCCCAGCGCCTCGAACTCCCCGCGCCGGGCCTTGAGCTGCGCGATGAGCCCGGGCTCGATGTCGCCCTCCTCGTTGCGGGTGACGAGCCCGTAGCGGGTGCGGGTCAGGTACCACGTGAAGAAGAGCTGCGTGGTCGCCTCGAAGGCGCTCAGGCCGTCGGCGCCCGGGTCGTCGAGGACGTCGGCGTCGAGGCCCAGCGAGAGGTACGCGGCCTCGCCCCCGTCGGCGTGCTGCTCGTCGTTGGCCCACGAGTGGAGGAAGGTCGCGTGGAAGATCACGTAGCGGCAGAGCTGCTGCAGCCGGCCAAGTCCCTCGGCGTCCGGCGCGGCGCTCGCGGTCACCTCGCTCACCGCGCGTCTCACCCCTCCCACCTCGCGCCGAAGCTCGTCGTGGTCGTTGAGCTCGCTCGCGTCCAGCCACGGGTCTCCGCCGCCCGGCGCGACGTGCGGCGCCGAGTGCTCCACCAGGTCTCTCGACATGGCGACGACCTCGCTCCAGCTCGCGGCGATGTCGACCGCGTTCTCGGCGAAGAAGCGGGCGACCCACTCTCCCACGACCTGCCAGTAGAGCCGCCCCACCTTCGCGAAGGTGTGACCGCCGGTGACCGGAGCGCGAGGCGACCAGCCCGCCCAGTCGCAGGCGCCCACCGACGCGAGCAGCATCTGCTCGACCCCCTGCTGGGTGAGGGCCGATGCCACCACCACGAAGCCCTCAGGCCCGAGGAGGCTCGTCGCCGCCCGGTGGTTGATCACCACCGTCTCGCGGAGGTGCGGCAGAAGCAGCCGAGCGATGGGGCTGCGACGGAGGTTGCGGAAGGCCGCGATCGCGTACTGCTCGACGTTGAGGTGCGCCCTGGCGAGGTGCGTCTCGACCTCTCCCCAGAGGGCGTAGCTCACCCTCACGACGCGCATCGCCCGCTCCCACGACGCCCCCTCGGCGGGGGTGTACGCGACCGGATCACCGGGCGCAGCGCCGGGCCGACGTCGGCGGAGGGTGATCTTCGTGGGGACGAGCTCGTCGCCGCGGCGCTCGAAATAGGCGCGCACGTCGGGCGCGAAGTGGCGGTCGTCGAGCTCGTATCCCTCGTAGGAGTACTCGACGTAGAGGCTCCCGTCCGGGGCCACCCGGAAGAGCGCGGGGTTGAAGCCGTTGAGCATCCGGTCGACGAACCAGGCGTCGCTGCGGGAGCGCCCCGGGGCCTCGCGCTCGGCCTCGAGGGTGCGGTTGAGGGGGTAGTCGCGCTGCACCTCGGAGAGCGTCGGAGGGCGACCGAGGGACACCCGCTGAAGGTGCTGGAGGCGGATGGCGCTGACCTCGGAGACCACCGAGTAGCCCTGGGATTTTCGGGCGGCGCTGAAGTCCTGAGGCAGCGCGTCGGCGAGCCCTTCCCCGGTGGCGACCCGGGCGACGGCAGAGCCCTGGCGGTAGCTCCAGTAGGGGACGCGGCAGGTGCCGAAGTCGTACTCGAGGGCCGAGACGTCGTCGGGGCCGTGCACCACATGCACCACGCGGCGCTCGGTGGTGGACCCGCCTCCGGGCTGCGCGCAGCGGGTGAGCTCGACGACCCGCAGGTCGAGGTCCGGAACATCACCCGGCCCCGCGTCGGAGGGGTCGTAGGCGATGGTGAAGTAGCCGTCGGAGTCGGTGGTGCCTCGACCGAGGAAGTCGTCGGGGGCGCCGAGGTCGCGCTCCCAGAGCTCGACCTCCATGTGCTGGAGCGGGCGCTCGGCGTCGAGGAAGAGCAGCCGACCGCGCACCCGGTGGGTGGGGTCGAGGCGCGGGGCCTGCGGGGCGCGCGCGGCGGCCTCGCGGCGCAGCCGGTCGAGGGCCTCGAGCGGGAGCAGGCTGAGCAGCTTGATCGAGAGCGTCGTGACCGCCTCGCGGGCGAAGCTGCGGAGGAGCGGGAAGCGCGGGGGGAAGGAGGGCATCGCTACGACACCGCGCCTTCGGACACCCGGGCCTCGGCGTCCACGGAGAGCACGGCGTCCTTCACCGAGGGGTGCGCCGCCAGGTAGGCCGCCACCGGAGCGATCACCCGCTCCTCGATCACCCGTTGCAGCGGCCTCGCCCCTCGCGTCGGGTGCCAGCCCAGGTCGGCCAGCCTCGCCCTCGCCCCGGCGCTCAGCGACAGCGTCACCCGCCGTCGCTGAAGGCCCGCTCGGCCCTCGGCCTTCGCGATCTCCAGGTCGACGATCTTCAGCACGTCGACCGGGGTCAGCGCGTTGAAGCCGATGACCTGGTCGAGCCGGTTGAAGAACTCCGGGCGGAAGTGCCGCCTCGCGGCCCGGGTCGCGCTGTCTCCGGCGCTGCCCTCGCCGAAGCCCACCGCGCGGGTCTCGCTCACCCCGAGGTTGGAGGTCATCACCACCACCGTCATCCGGCAGTCGACGCTCGTCCCGAAGGAGTCCGTCAGCCGGCCCTCGCCGAGCATCCCCAGCAGCAGGTCGAAGACCTCGGGGTGGGCCTTCTCGATCTCGTCGAAGAGCACCAGCGACAGCGGCCGCTCTCGCACCTTCGTCGCCAGGCTCTGCGACCCCTGGCCCACCGCCAGAAGGCGCTGCCCGGAGCCCGCGAACATGTACTCGCTCATGTCGAGGCGGATCATCCTCGCCGGGTCGCCGAAGAGGTACGCCGCCATCGCGCGGGCGAGCTCGGTCTTGCCGACGCCCGTCGGTCCGAGGAAGAGCAGCGTCCCCACCGGGCGGTCGGGGTCGTTGAGCCCCGCCTTCAGCCTCGCCAGCACCCGGGCGGCCGAGGCGCAGGCCGCGTCCTGGCCGATCACCGAGCGCTGCAGCGTGGCCGCGAGCGCCTCCGGGGTGACCGCGTGCTCGTCCGCGATCAGCTCCTCGGGGATGCCCGAGAAGCGGGCGAAGCGCGCCGACACCTCCCGGGGCGACAGCGTGCGCGCCGCGGTGTCCGTCGGGTCCTGCGAGGCGGCGATCCAGTCGAGGAAGCGCACCGCCTTGCCGGGGAAGGCCGAGTCCCGCTGGAGCGTCGCGAGGTGCGTGGCCATGCGCCGCACCGCCGACGGAGGCATCGTCGTGCGGGGCAGCTTGCGCTGCGCATAGGTCGGGATGAAGCGCAGCACCGCCGGGGTGGCGGGCTCCTCCACGGACACCACCTGGAAGACCTCCAGCAGCGCCCCGAAGCGACGGCGGCAGGCCTCCAGCTCCGGGCGGGTGCACTCCGCGATCACCGCCAGGGTGCCCTCTCGCGCCGCGGGGAGCAGCACCTCGCCGATCGATCCTCCGTCGGGCTGCGCCTGGAGCAGCGGGACCAGCCGGTCGACGAAGAGCAGGTCGCCCTCGTGGGAGAGCTCCTTCACCAGCGCGAGGCAGCGCTCCTGCCACATGCCCACGTAGGTCATCCCCGCGATCATCCGCGTGGCCGAGGTGGACCACATCCTCGGGACATGCCGCTCGGGGTGCGCCCTTCGCTCGATGAGCAGGCTCCGGGCGAGCCGACGCACCAGCGAGGTCTTCCCTACGCCCGACGGGCCCACCAGCAGCACCGACGGCAGCGGCCGACGGGAGACCAGGGACACCAGGTCCCCCAGCGCGGGGTCTTCTCCCACGGGCATCGGCAGCCGTCGGCGCGCCACGCGCTCGACCCACTCGTCGGCCACCGCGGTGACGGTGGGAAACTCCCTCGCCAGCTCCTCGCCCTCCTCCTCGTCGCTCCCTCCGTCGAGCGCCTTCGGGGTCCACTCGCTCACCCACTCGTCGCCGAAGCGCTGAAACTCCATCAGCGCCCCGGCGCTCTCCCCGAGCAGCATCGTGCTCACGGCCTGGCGCAGCACCTCCGGCGCGATCTCCAGGCTCTCCACCACGAAGGACCACCCGAAGCGCGGCAGCACCACGCGAAACCCACCCTTCTTCAGGGCGCTCCAGGCGTAGGTGAGCCGCAGCGGGATCTCCCTCGCTCCGATCACCAGCCGCTTCTCCTGCGCCACCTGCGGGTGCACCTCGACGGTCACCTCCCTCGTCGCGAAGGTCACGTCCCAGAGGTAGCGATCGAGCGTTCCTGGCTCCTGCGCGATGGCCCTCTGGAGCAGCGCCTCCAGCTGCCTCTGCACCTCGTCGATGTTGCGTCCGATGGCGCTCGGCGGAGGAGGGGAGAAGAGCCCCCCGCCATGGTCGATGAGGCTCCCGCTCAGCAGCCCCCCCGCATGGGGAACGAAGTACACCCGCAGCCCCGGCTTCGCGCTCACGGCCCCACCTCCTCGCGCGCCATGCGGGTCATCCAGAGGGCGGGCAGCGGGTCGGTCACGCTCGACGCGCTCATCACCCGGGCGGTGCCCATCACGTAGTCCTCCAGCGAGAGCGGCCCCGGTCGCCGCGTCGGGTCGTAGCGGATCGAGCGCACCACCCGCAGCGCCTCCCCCGTCTCGGGGACGATGGCGGCGAGCGCCTCGGCCGCGGTCTCCCCACGGCCCGCGGGTCGCACCCTCACCACCACCAGCTCCGGGGCCTCGTCGGGCGTGTGCCAGAGGTGCACCCCCTGCTCGTGCTCGAAGAAGGCCCGCACCGACAGCCCCACCACCCGCAGCGCCGCGCGCCTCGCCTCGGGCGGTGTGCCCGCGGGCGTCGCCGCCGAGCTCTCCGCGGCGCCCCTCGCGACGCCGTAGGCCGCCGCCAGCGCCTCCAGCAGCCCCGGCGCCGACGACCCGCCGTGCATGCCCTCCAGGCGGGTGAGGGTGATGATCACCGAGTGCTGCGTCGGGTCGTCGACCTCTCGCAGCGAGCGGGTGAGCGCGGTGACCTCCGCGATGGCCGAGAGCAGCTCCGCCCTCATCGGGACGCGGTCTGGCGTGAGGGTGATGCGCCCGGTCTCATCGACGTCCGTGAGCTCCCAGTCCGTGGCCTCGGAGACCCGCCGGGAGAGCGAGGCGAGGTGCTCGTGGAGCGCGTCCCCCCGGGCCCTCAGCGCGTCGAGGTGGAAGAGCGCGTCGCTCGCCTCGGGGCTGCCCGCGCGGTGCTCGTCCACCCGGTCGTGGATGCGCTCGGAGAGCGCCGAGAAGGCCGGGGACGACATCGCCCCGTCGAGCGCCGCGCCCGCCTCCCTCAGCTTGCGGGCGAGCGTCGCGCGGTCGGCGTCGATGAGCTCCTCCAGGGGGTAGCGCGCCGGGATGGGATCCGCCTCTCGCAGCGCCCTCGCCTGGAGGGAGAAGCTCCCCGGGGCGTCGCCCACGTCGACCCGGAGCAGGGTGAGGTCGGCGCGGGCCACGCGCACCAGGTGGTCGGTGAGCGCGGTGCCCACGCGGTCTTCGAGGTAGCGCTTGAGCGAGCGGGCGCCGTCCTCCGCGCGGAAGGCCTCGGAGACCACCCGGTCGAGCACCGCCGGGGTCCAGGAGACGAAGACCCCGCGGTCGACGAGGCCCTGGCGCGCGGCGAGGCGGCCGAGCTCCCTCGCGGCGACGACCCGGGCGACCTCCGGGGTGAGCGGCGAGAAGGCCACCACCCGGTCGATGCGGTTGAACAGCTCCGGGGGGAAGAACTCCTGCACCGCGCGCAGGTGGTCTCGCGTCGAGGCCACCGCGTCGGAGCCGACGCCCACCACCGAGTCGCGGCGCGCCCCGAGGTTGGAGGTCATCACGATGATCGAGTGGGTGAAGTCCGCGGTCACCCCTCCCGCGTCCGTGAGTCGCCCCTCGTCGAAGAGCTGCAGCAGCAGGTTGTGCACCTGGGGGTGGGCCTTCTCGATCTCGTCGAAGAGCACCACGCCGAAGGGCTGCTGCGCCGCGTGGCGGGTGAGCAGCCCTTCGGGTGCCCAGCGGTCGCCGATGAGCCGGGCGGCGGCGTCGGCCGTCGCGTACTCGCCCATGTCGAGGCGAAGCAGCCGCTGCGGTGAGCTGTAGAGGAAGGCCGCCATCGCGCGGGCGAGCTCGGTCTTGCCGGTGCCCGTCGGGCCGGTGAAGAGGTACACGGCGAGGGGGCGCCTGGGGTCCGTGAGCCCCCGGCGCATGCGCATCGCGAGGTCGACCACCGACTCGACGCCCGCGGCCTGGCCCAGCACCCGGCGGGTCATCGCGTCGCGCACGTCGTCGGCGCTCATGGGCTCGTCGGGGTGGAGCAGCCCCCGGGGGAAGCCCGTGCGGGCGGAGATCCAGTCGAGCGCGCGGTCGTCGTCGAGCGCGGAGGACTCCCAGTAGGAGAGCTGCTCGGCGCAGACCAGGGCGGGCTGCTCCCCGTCGGTCGCCCGCTCGCCGGAGTCCCGCAGCGCGGCGTGCAGCAGGTCGAATACCCTCCCCGGTAAGGCCCGGTGGGGGAAGAGCGGGCCGCCCACCTCCAGCAGCGTGCGGATGCCCGAGGCGGGGATGCGCGTGCCGTAGGTGAGCTCCAGCGCGCGGGCCTCCTGGAGCAGCATCCGGAGGGTCTCCGAGGGGGAGGTCTCGGGCATCGCGACGCGGGTGAAGCTGGCCGCGAAGGCGGGCGCGTCCTCCTCGAGCTGTCGCCACTGCTCCACGGTGCACTCGCCCAGCAGCACGCACTCCCCGCGGGAGACCGGCGCCCGGAAGAACTCGGCGATGTTGCGGTCGCTGTCTCGGGAGCGGCCGATGCGTCCCCACTGGTGGAGGTCGTCGACGGCGAGCAGCGCGCGGCGGGCCCGGACGTCGGCGAGCACGTCGCCGCAGCGCTCCTCCCAGTCGCCCACGAAGGACATCCCCGCGATGATGCGCGTGCCGCTCACCCGCCAGACGGCGCGGGCGGCGTCGGCGTTCTGGTGGGCGCTGAAGTCGTCGGCGGCCAGCAGGTCGTGCACCAGGCCGCGGAGCGCGGTGGTGCGCCCGGAGCCCGAAGGCCCGATGAGCACCACGCTGCGAGGCGGAGAGGCGCTCACCTGGGCGCGGAGGCGCTCCCTCACGGGCGAGGCCCCCTCCGGCGAGGGCAGGTCTCCGTCGATGGCGCGGCGGGTGAGGTTCTCCCCGATGCGAGGGAGCACCCGGTAGCCGGTGCGTCGCTGCGAGAGGTCGGCCTCGGAGGGAGGGCGCTCTCCCCGGGGGTCTGTGCTCTCGGGCTTGAGCGTGTCGAGGATGGAGCGCAGCGCGGCGTTGAAGGAGACCACCCGCAGCCCGCTTCGCGGTCGGTGGCGGAGGCCGTCGAGCTCGTCGGGGTCGACGTCGGCCCAGAGCTCGCTGAAGCAGCCGGAGGCGTGCTCGACGAGGGTGCCGTGCTCGGGGCGGAAGGCGAACCAGTCGCCCTGGCGCAGCGGGTGGAAGGCCACCTGCACCCGAGGTCCGGCGCCGCTGAAGAGCGAGAGCAGCACCAGCGGGACGCTCATGGACAGCTTGCGCCGGCGCCCCTCGGTCTGGAGCGTGAGGTCGACCCTCACGGACACGAGGCGCGCCCCGCGGGTGAGCTCGAAGCGCGCCGCCTCGGGGAGGGGCAGCGTGCGGAGGAGCTCCCGGTAGTGCTGGGTGAGCTGCTCGCGGAGCTTGTTCTCGTGCGAGGCCTCGAAGCGCTGGCCGTGCGCCCCGAGCCCGAGCGGAACCCACACCACCCGCTGGCCCTCGCGGGCGTGATAGACGGTGAGCCTTACCTCCATCGCGCTACGCCGCCTCCATTGGTGCGTCGTCGGTATACAGGCCCAATACCGGTTTGTAGAGTGTGCGAATGGACGGGCTCACGCTTCCGCCGCAGTGACCCTCAACCCCCTTCAGGGTCGGCCCGCGCACCAGGCGAGCACCAGCTGGGCGCCGAAGTAGAGCGGCCAGCCCCAGAGCTTGTTGCTCCAGCCCGGGGCGATGAAGCGGTCGCGCGCGACGGAGAGGTCGGAGAGGTAGAAGGCCACCGCGCCGACGAGCACCCACGGCTCGCCGTGCGCGGCGACGGTGCCCACCGCGAGGGCGACCATCACGGTGATCACGGCCATGTAGGCGAGCACCGGGGCGCGCATCCGCGGCTCGACCGAGGGCAGCAGCCAGCGCCCCACCATCACCAGCGCACCCAGCAGCAGCAGCAGCGCCAGCGCGGTGGCTCCCACGGAGACGCCCCGTCGGGCGAAGGCCACGGAGTACGCGACGTGCCCCAGCAGGAAGGCCACGAGCCCCGCGAGGAACACCCGCTTCGCCCTGGAGATGAGCAGCACGTCGCCCCACCAGGAGAACGCGAGGCCCGCGAGGATGGCCGTTCCGTAGGGCGTTCGGTGCGCTCCGTGGGCGAGGGCGGCGGCGATGAAGGCCGTCGAGGCCAGCGGCTTGAGCACCCGCTCAGCGAGGCTGGGACCGCGACGGGTCACCGCCAGCAGCAGCGCCACCGAGACGACCGTGACGAGGGAGAAGAGGGTGGAGAGGTGGGGCATCGGGGGGGGGGATTGAGGGTTGTACCTCGCTTCCCCCGACGATCAGGAGCGGTGGGAGGGAGTTCTTCGGAGCGACCCGCTCAGCGGCAGCCGACGTAGCCGGGCTGGACGTAGCAGTCGTCGTCGGCGTCGCAGTAGCAGCTCGCCTCACCCGGCCAGCAGTAGCGGATGAAGCCCGCGGCGTTGCGGGGATCGCCCCGGAAGTCGGTCGAGGTGGCCTCGTGGGGGCAGGTGGCCGCGCCCGCGGCGCTGACCGTGTACGAGGTGTCGACCGCCGCCGCGTCGTAGAGCTCGGAGGAGGAGGCGTCGCGCGCCCACACCCGGATCGTCCAGGTGCCCACGATGCTCGGCATGAAGGAGCAGGTGCTCTCGGTGTCGTAGGTTCCGCAGGGGCGAGACCAGCTCCCCGAGGGGTTGCGCACCGCGAAGCGGTAGCGAGGGGTCGAGATGCCCGTGCTCCGCGCGGTGATGGTCGTGGCGCGTCCGACCGCGCCGGGCGTCGTGACGGTGTAGCTCACCGAGCTCCCGTCCGAAGGCGTCGGGGTCGGCGTCGGGGTCGGCGTCGGGGTCGGCGTCGGGGTCGGGGTCGGCGTCGGCGTCGGGG
>Ga0208628_1000155_pt1 | contig 41685 bp, 34 predicted proteins | sample LakWasMet16_LOW5_2_FD_183864 | JGI IMG/M metagenome (GOLD analysis project Ga0208628, IMG submission 183864) | Freshwater sediment methanotrophic microbial communities from Lake Washington under simulated oxygen tension - Sediment Metagenome... | ecosystem: Environmental > Aquatic > Freshwater >... | reverse complement strand
AACCACGGCGTCATCCAGTAATGCTGCAATCCGGTAAAGCCCGGTTGCCGCATCAAATCGGGAATATTGGTTTTTTCCGCCGTTTTTTCGGCAGCCTGCTTTGCAACAGCACTGGCACCTTCCATGCTGGCGGCAAACCACAGGAAGTGATGGTTGTGCGGCACATAGCCCAGTGGATACAAACCTTTGACATTGCTGCGGCATATCGCCAGATAGTCATCATCGGCCTTGATCGCCAACTGATTAGCGAGCACGGCATCATGCCAGCGGCCGACACGTGAATAGATATGCGCCGGCATATGTACCAGATGGCCCGAGGCGGGAATCAATGTTCGCAAATGATCGGCGGCTTCAACGCCTTTGGCCGGATCGGCCGAGGCTTCGACCGCATGCACATACAAATGCAAAGCGCCGGCGTGGTCGGGAAATTGTTTGATCACCCATTCCAACGTGGACACGATTTTTTTGGTGTTGCCTTTGGGGCGCAATTTACTATCGTAATAATCCCAGGGCTGCAAATCCATCATGGCTTCGGCATTGAAAACAGCGGCGTCCGGATCTTCGGGGAATTCTTCGGCCAGCTTGCCGGTGGCATTGGCGTAGGCGATATCCAAAGCCTTGCGATTTTCAGGCGGGTTTTCCGCATAGCGCGCCGACAATGCCTTGATGAAAGCTTGTTCGCGTGGCGTTGTTTTCGATGACAGGGCCACTGCTTTTTGCAGCCTTGCCCAGGCGTTCGCATTGTTGGCAGGGTCCATGCCCGAATTGACGTGTGGGCCCAGCACAAGCGCGGCCCCCCACCAGCACATGGCGCATTCTGGGTCGATTTCGGTCGCCTTGATGAAAGAGCGTTCGGCCGCATCGTGATTGAAGCCGTAGGTCAGCATCAGCCCCTGATCAAACCATTTTCTTGCTTCGAGAGAATTGCTGCTGATCGGAAAATGATAATCGCCAAGACCTTGCAACAAGGTCGCGCCGGGAATCACATCGGGGGCAGGGTCGGCCGTTGCCATTTCCGGCGGCGGCAGGGCTGCATTTACGGGCGCGGGTTCAGTGGAAGGGGAGGCAGCAGGCAAGGTCTGCGTGGTTTCAGGCGTCGATACCGGCTGAATAAAAGACAATATTTCCGGATTGTCCCGGCAATAAAGAAAGCTCCCAATGCCGATAACACCTACCAACACGATAAGCAGCGGACGTTTCATAAGCCACACCAATGACTATCAGGACCTTACTTTTCTACGCCTAACGCGTGTTTGATGCAAGTATCGGAGGGCATTCCAAGCCAGATGATTGGAGCCGTATCAGGCCTGTTGTGCATCCGTCTTGTTGATCTTCATTGTTACTTTGCGAATCAAGCGCGTGTTGCGCGCATCACCTGTTACATCAAGCAACCGCACGCGCCATGCATTTTCGATAACGCTGGTTGACGCGATTGGCAAACCATTCGGTGGTGAGTTTACGTGTGATCTTCGGGCTGTTGAGCCGTATGCGTGGCAGCATTGCATGCGGCAAGGGTTTGCCGTTGCGTTTGTCGGCGATGGCGAATACGCGGGTGTAAAGTTCGCTGTCTTCAAAGCTTTTTTGTCCCGACAATAACAAGGCGCCATGAATTTCTTCGGCACTCATTTGAAGATTTGCCGCCATGCTGCGTACGGCGGATTCGGTTTCGCTGAGCTTGCCTTTGGTCTTGTCTTTTTTATAGCGGATCAAATCACCGTCAAGATCCAGTGGTATGCCGGTGGCAACGGATACGGCATTCTGGAATGCGGCATTGCGGCTGGCGTAATGGCCGGCGTTGTAATCGGCGAAGCGGAATACCTTTTTATCGTATGAAGTCTGGTAATCCAGCAGATGCGCGATGCCGAAATACATGCCGCCGCGACGGGTAAATACTTCGTGGCGTATCGAAGCATCGGTTTCATATGGATAGGAATGCTTGCCTGCATAGGCTTCGGCGAATGCGATGCTGACTTGCATCGGGCCGCCGGTATGCACCGGGTTGGCACGCGCCAGCAGACGTTTTCCCATCGGCACGGATGCAATCATTTCCTCGAACAAATCACTTAATTCCTTTTCGGTCTTTGCAGCGGCAATACGGGTTTTCCAAGTGTCGCCATTGGGCGATTCGAGTTGCAAGGCGCCATGCACGGCAAAGGCGGGTATGTGATAACGCGCCGCCCGTGCTTCGATTTCCTTCAATGCAATCGGCCCCAGGTTCGGCACGCTCGGGTTGGCGTTATAGGTGGACTCCTGTTCGGTCACGGCCAATACCGAACAAATATTTTCCGGTGTTGCTTCGATCTTCAAGGCGGCGAATGCATATTGGATGTCGGCGGCCCATCCGGTCCGGTCTTTTACCGTTGCCGGAATCAGTTTCGCCAGTTGTGAACGTATTTCTTCGGGTGTGGGTTCATTGGTGTCGCAACTTGCGAGAAGTACGATTGCGATCGCAAGGATTGCTGCGCGCAATGCTGTGGTTTTAATGTTTATATGCATGGGCACTACTGTAGCAAAGCATCGTCGGCATTGCGTATTGCCGACAATGCCATGGATTTGGGTGCGTATTTATAAACCGGAAGTATCGAATTTGCTTGCTTCGTCGGGCCGGATAAAACCATAAGCCGCGCTTTGGCACTTAACGGCCAAATTCATCGTAATGCTTCTCTGCATATTTTTCATAGCGGTTGAGCAATGCGATATTGGCTTTCTCGATTTCGGTAAGCGTATCTTTGACATCATTGGTGACCGGCGTGTACCAGGGGTAGGATTCAAACATCAGCCGCAAATCCTTGCCCTTGAACGAGTAACCGTGCCGTGCGAACACCAGGTTGCGAATGACGCGAATTTGCGGTTGCGTCAGGTTTTCGACATCCTTGCTTTTCAGTTTGTCGACCGACGGATTTTTTCCGAAGTCGCTGTCGCCGAGCGCGACATAGTCATCGGTTTTTTCGTCCTGGGCGAGTTCCGGGTTGTATTCGAATTTCGTCTTGACGAGATTGAATGCTTTTGGCGTTGCCTTGCCGGTCTTTGGAGTCCAGTTGCCGTAGAGGCCTGTCGAGTTCATGGTCATGTCGAAGCTGCCGTCATTGGCTTCATCGCCGGGTTCGCTACCGATAAGGCGCAAGCCGCTTTGAACCGGCTCCCAGGTGCCTGTGATCAAACGTTGATTCCCCGCTGCAACGCTATGCGCACTGAAAGTTTTATCGTCGCGTACTTCATCGATCACGATGCTCAGGCGATTCGGACTGATAAAACTGTAATAGCCGTAGAGCGGGTTTTGATACATGTATGGTCTGAGCGGTGCGGGGATAAACTTGATATCGCGGGTATCGCCATCACCACTTTCTTCGGCCCATTTGTCGTATTCCGCTTTTGCTTTCTTGAACTCCTCGCTTGGCTCGAATTGACCGGTAAATAAACCGGTTTTTTCAAATGCTTCTGCCGGAGATGCCTGTGGAGCAGGGCCAGGCGCAGGAGTTGCCTCGGGAGCCACCGTTGTTGCCGTAGTGCTCGCTGGCGCCGGGGTGTCTTCAGCCTTTTTACCGCAGCCTGCCAGCATGAGGACTGAAATAACCGATAAACTGCATGCCAGCGTTTTGAATTTCGATGTGCTCATGACCGGACCCCTTGGACAATATCTGCAGATAGTAAGGTATTTTGGCCTGATCGTTTTGGCTATCTTCTGCTACCTGATGCTGGAAATTATCTTGCGTTATACGAGCCTCGATTCCAATGCGAGCTTCCTTCAAATCAAGCAGGACTATGTCGGGAACAGGGCCTGGCTTACGGCGTTTTACGTACATGTGTTTTCCAGCCTGTTTGCTTTGATGGCAGGGTTTACGCAGTTTTCGAAAAGCATCCGCCTGCATTACCCGAAAATCCACCGCGGGGTGGGGCGTGTGTACGTCATAGACATCCTGTTAATCACCGGGCCGGCCGGTTTGCTGATGTCTTTTTACGCCAATGGTGGTATCGGTTCGCAGCTGGCTTTTTTTACCTTGTCGATGTTGTGGTGGTATTTCACGTTTCAGGCCTGGCGCGCAGCCGTCGCCAGAGATTTCTCGAAGCATCGCGCATTCATGCTGCGCAGTTTTGCCTTGACCTTGTCGGCCATTACCTTGCGTTTATGGAAACTGGGCTTGGCGCATTACTTTGAACTGCCGCCGATGGATATTTATCGTGTCGTCGCCTGGCTTGGGTTTGTGCCCAATTGGATGGCAGTGGAGTTTTATTTGTATAGGGCGCGTAAAAAAACTTTAGCATCAAAACCAAGTCCCTGAAGTCTGTGCAATGCACGAATAGCACAGTACGTCATCTGTCTTATGCTGCTGACGGCCTTGCTGACTGTATTTGCAATTATCTGCGCTTTATTTCGTCACCATATATTTAACTGACATGTTCGAGTTCCCGATAATAAAGAGGCATTGAAATGCCTCGATGAGCCGATTGGTTGAACATGACAGGAATCATCACGTTGAATTAACAAAAGAAAAGTTAGTTTCCGAATTCCTAATCAAGTGGAGGGGGATTCCATGATTCTGGTCAAGGCGACATTAGTTACGCTCGCGCTGGTTCTGGCCACGGCAGCATCCGCAAAAACTTCCGAAAAATCCATTGATACTTCGCAGCGATTGCTGGAGCGGATGGATCGCAACGTCGATGGGAAAATCAGTTTTGAAGAATATCGGAATGCGATGGTACGAAGATTCGATGCTCGCGATAAAAACGGCGACGGCGTGCTGGAAGGCAAGGAGTATCCGAAGGAATGGCTGGCGGGTGCCGATGCGATTGCGACTGCAGGCAAGCTGACCTGGGATGAATTTGGGGAAGCGCTGCAACAGGTATTCGACCAGTACGATGCCGACAAAGACGGGCAAATGGATGCCAGCGAGATCGCCGCATTTGCCGCCGCCCGCAAAGCCAAAGAGGAGGCCAAATCATGAGCCGCAATTCAATCGTTGCAGGTTTGATCATAGGAACATCCGCCATTATGGGTGCATCGGCGGCGCAAGCCGACACCATTCGCTGTGAATCGAATGGCGGTTCTTACAAGGTTTGTTCAGTCGATACCCGTGGCGGTGTTCGTCTGTCGCGTCAACTGAGTTCCAAGGGTTGCTGGCAGAATGACACCTGGGGCTATGACCGCAATCGTATCTGGGTTGATCGCGGCTGCCGCGCCGAATTCTGGGTAGGTGATCGTAATTCGGGTTCATCGAACAACAACAAGGTTGCCGGTGCCGTGGTGGTTGGTTTGGTCGCGGCAGCGATCATTGCCAGCAAGAAAAACGATCGCGATGACGACCGTTATGATGATGATTATGGCAATCCACGCCGCACCTTCCGTTGTGAATCCACCAGCAATCGTTTTGTTTACTGCAATGTGCCGAGCCGTGGCCATGTTGAAGTCTATAAACAGCTCAGTTCGAGCGATTGCGTTTATGGCCGTTCCTGGGGCGCAGAGCGTGATCGCGTTTGGGTTAGTAACGGATGCCGGGCCGAGTTCGCGGTTTATTGATCGAATATGAGTGTCACGAAAAGCCCGCCGAAAGGCGGGCTTTTTTTAGTGGAAACGTTACATCTAAGCTATGCTCGCGGCATGAAGAATCCGTTGTCTGAAAAAATCATCTTTCTTGTCATGCTGGCCGCATTGCCTGGCTTGTCCGCCTGCGGGCAAGGGGACAAATTTGACCCCGCAGAAGAAGAGTCCTCGGTATCGGCAACCATGACTGCCTCAAGCTCCGAATTGGTAGTAAAGCAGCCTGTCACATTCGGCGATTTGCATAGCGAAAGTCTGGATCCTGCATGCGCTGCGGTTCCGCTGCAAATACCGCCTGCCAAGGATCAGCCCAGTGCGGAGCAGGTAAAGGCATTGCGTGGCAAATGCGATGTCGAAGCACTCTACTACGGCATTGGTGCTGCACCTGATTACCTCACGGCCCGTATGTGTGCTTATGCCGATCTGGACAATGAAGACTTTCCGACAATTTCCGGCTCGGATGTGCTTACCATGATTTATGCCAATGGGCAGGGAGTCGAAAAAAATATTCCACTTGCACGTTACTTCTCCTGCAGAAGCTATGCGGCACCAGCCGAATATGAATTGCGTCTGGCACATCTTTCGGAAATGGAGAAATCGGACAAGCCGTTTGATTTTTGCGATGACATTACATCCGGACTGATGATGGGTGTATGTTCCCGCCTCAGTCAGCGTGTTGCCGATGTCGATTACGAAAAAAAATGGGATAAGCTGAGTGGCCAATGGAAGCATGAAGAGAAAGCCCGGCTTGTCCTGCTGAAAAAGGCAGCGCAGGAATATTTCGAGAATTCAGCAGGCGAAGAGCAGGATATGAGCGGGAGCGGCCGCGTGTCTTTTTATTACGACATGTTTTCTCAATTGCAGGATAAATTCATTGGCGATATGTCGCTTTTTGAAAATGGCGAACTGCCACGTGCATCGGATGAGGATTTTTCAAAAGCCGATGCGGCACTTAATTTGACCTATTCCAGATTGATTCGCGAACTCAAGGAAAGTGAAGCTCGGGCTCTTGCAGATAAATCCATGTATGGCGATTTTGGAAGCATCAAGGCCGATGGCATACGCACCACACAAAGAAGCTGGCTTGCATACCGCGATGCATGGGCTGCATTCGGGCGCATGCGTTATCCCGGAGTTTCCGAGAATGCATGGAAAGACTATTTCACCAGGCAGCGCGAAAAAGATTTACGGGAAATTCTTTCGTTGAAGTTGTAGTGACTTCGCGGCCAAACCCCGAACTAGATTGCCACCCTGCGCCAAAACGGCTGGATGATGCGATTTTTCTGTTTTGCCTTCACGATGAAAAATACGCCGGCAATCAAACAGACAATCACCGCGACCATCGAAGCTTCGACACCGAATTGGCCGCCGGTGAGTAATTCCGGGCCGACGATTTTTGCCTTGATCACGCCGGGCAGATTGATATTGCCGGAAACGATGCTCGAAAAAATACCGGCCTGGGTAAAATTCCATGCGATGTGGATGCCAATGCAAAGCCACAAGCGGCGCGTCAGCATGTAGGCGGCGCCAAGCATGATGCCTGCCTCGATGATGATGGACACCGCGCCGACCAGGGTTGCCTGCGGATTGACCAGATGGATCAGGCCGAATATGCAGGCGGAAATAAACAGGGCAATCCAGCTACCAAGTGATTCTTCAATGATGCGAAACAGGATTCCGCGGAATAGGATTTCTTCCACCACGCCGGAACTGAGTGCCATGACCAGCGGTGCCAGCAGGACGGTCCAGGAATTGCTGCCTTCGACCCGGTAAACACCCAGTGCAAATAAAATGGCGATGGTGATCGAAAACAATACGGCGCCGACCAGCAAGCCGGTGCCGAGTTCTTTCAATAAGCCCTTGGTGCCGAGTTCTGTAACCGGGCGTCGTTCGATCAAACGCACGAAGCCGTAATAGCAAAGTAAAGCCAGCGAAATGCCTACCAGAGTTATCGGAAGCGTTTTTGAAAGGAAAGGCAAGAACTTGTGCACGAAGGTGGACAGCAAGCCAGACGGCACGATGACAAAAACCAGAGCCAGAATAATACGGGTCAGCGGAAAACGCAGGATGCGTGCGCCAAGACTCGGCTTGGCGATGAGTGATGCAGTCATTACTGGAACCCCGTAAAAATTATTCGGCGAGTATACCGACTGAAAATCACGACGAGATGTAGCCACGGTAATGGTGACTTATGACAGGGCATTCTTGGACGGCACAAATAAAAACCGCCTGGTTTCCCAAGCGGTTTTTTCAATTATTTGCGTCCGCGGAGTCTAGCTGCGCGACGTCTTAGACGTGCTCGTTTCATTGCGATGGCCTTGCATGGGTTTATGAGGGTGCCATTCTCCCATAGTTGTCATCCCGTGGCCGTTTTATTTGTCGCTAAGTACCTGAAAGCCAAGTACTTAGTGGTGTTTATTTATTTCGTGCCGCCTTTGCCGGCCTCGATTTGTGTCCAAACGCGCAATAAATTGCCGCCCAGGATTTTGCGGATAGCATCGTCCTTGTATCCGCGAGCCTGCAATCCGGCGATCAGATTGGGGTAATCCGCTGCCGTTTTCAGGCCCTCCGGCAGCTTGCCGCTGACACCATCAAAATCCGATCCTATACCCACATGATCAATGCCAATCAATTTGACGGCATATTCGAATTGATCGAGCACGACATCGATTTTCGTAACGGGCACCGGATGATTTGCCAGCCAGGCTTTATCGAAAGCGTCTTCGTCTTCCAGCGGTTTGCCTGCGGCTTTTGCTTCGGCGTTGCGTTTTGTCAGTTCCGCACTTGCAGTGAAGTAGGCCTGTAAATCATCGGCGGCTTGGCGGTTGACGAAGCCGATGCCGAAAACAATCTGTACCACGCCGCCTTTTTTCGCGATTGCTTTCGCCAGCTCGTCGCTGATATTGCGCTCGAAGCCGGGCGTGAAATGGCGAAAACCGGAATGCGTGGCAATCACAGGCACGCTGCTGATTTTCAGGACGTCGGCAACGGCATCGTCCGACAAATGCGAGACATCGACCATGATGCCGAGCCGGTTCATTTCCGCCACCACTTTTTCGCCGAACGGGCTCAGGCCGTTCCATTGATGATTGGGGTCGTAGGAAGAATCGCTGATGCGGTTGCTCTGACTATGGGCGAGCGTAATGTAACGAACGCCGCGAGCATGGAATTTTTCGAGCTGCGAAAGATCGTCACCAATCGGTGCGCCGTTTTCCATGCCGTAAGCGAGCAGTACGTGCCCATTGGCGCTTAAGCGGTCAACATCGGCCGGAGAAGTGAGGATGGCGAATTTGTCGGGGTGACGCTGCACCAGTGCTTCGATCGCATCGATTTGCATATTGGCGATTTGGCGCGCCTTGTTCTGCTTGTCTTCGCCGGGCGAGGTGTAGATCGACATGAAGGCAATATCAAGACCGCCCTGGCGTGCTTTCGGATAATCGAATTCTCGGTCGGTGCTGATGCCAAGATCGCGCCATTCCACCAGTAACTCGGTCGGTGCGTCGATATGGGTATCGACAATAATGGCATCCTGCGCGAGCTGGTTTGCATCGGCGGCATAGGCATGTGTTGTCATCAACAAGCTGCCGACAAGGATTGTAAAAAGTTTGCGCATACGTATTCCTGAAAGAGTTGGGATGAGTAATTTTTACGATGTAGCTGTTGCTTCCTCGGGCGATGAGTCGCGACTTGCCGTGCGGTTTCTGCCGGCATGTTTTGCGCGATAAAGTGCGCGGTCGGCCACTTCCAGCCATTCGCGCAAACCGAGTTCATTCCCGGGTTGCGCAATACCGATGCTGATCGAACATTGCAGTTCGGGTGCGTAGCTGAAATTCACGTTTTCGACCGCACTGCGAATTTTTTCCGCGATTGCTTCGGCCTCATGCAACTGTACCGGCAACACGACGGCAAACTCGTCGCCGCCGAGTCGTCCGGCGTGGCTGTTTGCCGGCAGATAGCCTTGGATCAATTCGGCGATGCCGCGTAACACGTCGTCGCCGACCGCGTGGCCATGGCAATCGTTGATGTCCTTGAATTGGTCGACATCCAGCAGCATCACGGTGACATGGCCGCCATTGGCGCGATGTTGCAGCAACAGATTTTCCGCAAGCGTTTGCCAGTGTCCGCGACTGCCCAGACCGGTGAGTGAGTCGATGCGGCTGAGTTGTTCGAGTTTAAGATTCTGTTGCTGTACTTTGCGCACCAGACGATAACTGGTCATGCTGACTGCAATGGTGTGGATAATCAGAATGGGCAGCGTTGCCAGCAGTACCGTCATGCTGGTGTAGGGCTGAAATGCAAAACCGGTTAGCAGGCTGCCTGCGAGCAATGCCAGAAACATGCCGGGCAGGGAACGCAGCCACAAACCGCGAACGCCGGTGTTGATCTTGTCCGACATTACCACGGCCAACAGCACGGCCGATGGCAGTGCATTGAAGTGCATCAAGGGCACCCAACTGCCGGCGATGAAGGAATCGAATACGAAATTTTGCAATTCCCTGCGCAATGGATCGCGGCTGCGGCGGGCAAGGAAATAAGCGATATGCGGCCAGACAAGGCAGGTGAAAACCATCCATAGCCAGTTGATCGGCGAGGACTGCAGTTCCCACATGACGGCGCTGACCGACAATCCGGCCAAACCCATCCCTAGAACCCGCAAACCATAGGTTCGCTGTGGCAGGTTCTTGAGTCGGGTTGCGTGGTCGCTACTGCTTGTTGCGGTCATCCCATCGTCCCCTACGATGAGGCAACATCATAGCCGATAGCGTGTGAAGACGAGTCCGGGTCTTACTTACGACTCATCCACCAGAAGAATCCGATCAATCCAAGGAATACCGCAATGCCGATTTTCTTGAATATGCCGGAACGGGAAGCTTGGCCCGGCAAGGAGCTGCGGTCGTAATCACCATAAAACAGCCGGGCGCGAATCGCCTTCGGTTCAAGGTTATTTCTGCTGTTAAGCGTCAATGCCACATTGGCCGTACCTGCCGGCAAGAAGTAGCTGTGCGATTCCCGGCCTACCCAGACTGCTTGGGGCGTGCCATTGATGTTGATCGCGCTTTCACCCATGAAGGCAGTACGTATGCCGATTACGCTGTCGCCGATTGGAATGCTGCAAGGATCGCCCGAGTTTTCCTGGGCGCATTCGATGCCGATATCGATGATGGCTTCGCCGTCTTCGTCATTCGGTCGTGTTGCGGCGTAATCGACCACCAAGGTCACCGGGCCTTTGCTGGTATCTACCTTGAAATCACCCAAGCCAAGATTGCTCCATTCTCCTGCCTTGGCCTGAACGTCTTTGCCGGTCCAGGCTTTATCCAGAATGATTTCCAGCGGCTTTTCGGGGTCGTCGCTTTCCAGCACCATCGGCAATGCACTTGAGTCGGCAAGCGCGTTGAACGACAACGGGAGTAAAAATGTAAGCAGGAAGATTGAACGAAGTGCCGCAGATGCTTTGGTCATGATTGGAATGTCTATGTTGTGGATACGGAATTATTCAATAACGCGCCAGCCGCCCGGACCATCGAAAACCATCACTTCGCCTTCGATCATTTCCGGTGTTTCCTTGACGGGCGGATAGCTGACCATCATGGAAATCTTGCAGGTATAGGCGTAGTTGCCGCCGGTGCAGCCGTGTTTGGTAAGGGTGTGCAACTTCAGATCGAACGAGATGTTCTGGAAGGCGCCGGCATTGCCCATGTTGATTTTGATGCCGCCACGGTCGTTGGTATGTTCAAGCTGGTCCTGTACTGCATCGAACAGGTCGTCCCGGTCTGGTTCGCCACCACGGATATGGCAGCCCGTTGCAAGCAGCGAAATTGCCAATAAGCATGGTAGTACGGTCCTTTTCATTGGTTTTTTCGCATGTCGGGCGCTGTTGCGCATTGGCCAAGATACTAACAAATCAATAATGCAATCGTCAGCTTCCACGGGCGCAGCCTTGGGGTCACGGTGCTAAAATACCCGCACCTTCTTGAATACTGTGCCTGCATGTCTCTGCGTATCAATGACATCAAACTGCCGCTTGACCATAGCGAAGCCGATTTGCACAAGGCAGTACTTGAAACACTCGGTATTTCCGCCCCCGGTTTGCTGGAAGTCAGCGTTTACAAGCGGGCCTACGATGCCCGTAAAAAATCGGCCATCTGCCTGATCTACAATCTTGACGTGCAGCTGAGTGCCGGAGTTGAAGAATCAATACTGGCGAAATTTTCTGGTTCAAGCAAAGTTTTGCCGAGTCCCGATACCACGTATAAATTTGTCGCGAAAGCGAATGCCGATTTCCCGAATGCGGAGCAACAACGACCGGTCATTATCGGTTTTGGCCCCTGCGGTATTTTGACTGCATTAGTGCTGGCGCAAATGGGTTTGAAACCGATCGTGCTGGAACGCGGTCAGGATGTTCGTGTTCGCACGCAGGATACCTGGGGTCTGTGGCGTAAAAGCACGCTGAATACCGAAAGCAATGTGCAGTTTGGCGAGGGCGGAGCCGGCACGTTTTCCGATGGCAAGCTCTACAGTCAGATAAAGGACAAATTCCACTACGGCCGCAAGGTGTTGACCGAATTCGTGAAGTCCGGCGCGCCGGAAGAAATCATGTATGTCAGCAAGCCGCATATCGGTACCTTCAAATTGGTAACGATGGTGGAAAAAATGCGGGCTGAAATCATTTCTCTGGGGGGCGAGATACGTTTCGGCCAGCGAGTCGAAAAATTGCATATCGAAAATGGCCAGATGACCGGCCTTACCTTGGCTTCCGGTGAAAGCTTGCAGAGCCGCCATATCGTATTGGCGATTGGCCACAGTGCCCGCGACACGTTTCAGATGTTGTTCGACAGCGGGGTTTACATCGAGCCCAAACCATTTTCGATTGGCTTCCGGATCGAGCATCCGCAATCGGTCATAGATCAGGCACGTTTCGGAAAGTTCGCCGGCAATCCGATTTTGGGCGCAGCCGACTACAAACTGGTGCATCACGGTAAAAATGGCCGCAGTGTTTACAGTTTCTGCATGTGCCCCGGCGGCACCGTGGTGGCAGCGACATCGGAAGTCGGACGTGTTGTCACCAATGGCATGAGCCAGTATTCTCGCAACGAACGCAATGCCAACTCGGCGATTGTGGTCGGTATCGATCCGGAAAAAGATTATCCCGGACATCCGTTGGCCGGGATCGATCTGCAGAGAAAACTCGAAGAACGCGCCTATGTGGTGGGCGGAGAAAACTACGATGCACCGGCCCAGTTAGTGGGTGATTTTCTAAAAAATAAAGCGTCAACGGAACTCGGTACGGTGATCCCGTCGTACAAGCCGGGCATCAAATTATGCAATTTGACCGAAGTGTTGCCGCCGTTTGCGATTGCCGCGATTCGCGAAGCCATTCCCGAATTCAACAAGCAGATACAGGGCTTCGCAATGAACGATGCGATGTTGACCGCCGTTGAAACGCGGACATCGTCGCCGATTTGCATCAAGCGTGACAGCGTGTCTTTGCAAAGTTTCAATACGAAAGGTTTGTATCCTGGTGGTGAAGGCGCGGGTTATGCCGGCGGAATTCTGTCGGCGGCCGTTGACGGGATAAAAATCGCGGAAGCGGTGGCGAGGGATTTGTTGAAAATTAATGCAGCGAAATAAAATATTTTGAATATTGGCAATATGGAAATCATTGAGCAGGAAACCCCATGGGAGCTATCGTGAAATTATCCAATCAGTACCCGAAAAAAATCAGCTTCATGCTGATGCTGGTCGTTCTACTACTGCTCGCGGTGGCTCCTGCCTCGGCGCTTCCACCGGTTGCCTGGTCGCGTACCGGGTTTTACGATGTCAGTGAAAAAGTGGGCGATGACGGTATCAGCGAGAATTTCTATCCTGCCGGAGAGTCTTCAAAACGCTGGACGGAACGTGTTCTGATCAGAAAGCTGGGCGGAGTTTCCACCAAGCCATTGAATGAATTGATGGAAAAATTGCGTCAGGAATATTCCGCTGATTGCGCTTTATCCAATTCCATTGATATGCAGGAAGGGCAGAAATTCGGCGGTGTTGACGCATTCCATGTCTGGTTTTGCTATCGGGAAAATACCGGTGATCAGGGGCGCCTCGAGTTTGCAAAGTTGGTTCGCAGTGGCGAGTACGTCTATCTAATGGTGGCCGGCGGTCATGTTCGCGCCTATTCGGAAAACTCCATTCCGAAGGAAGTTGAACGTCAGAACCGCTGGATTGAAGCAGTGTCCCGATTCGTTGTCTGCAGCAAGTTGACGCAAATGCAATGCGCACCCGGCGAGGCACTGTTGGGCCTTACTCCGGTTATTGCTCCAAGTGCGAATGAACAGGCCGAAATCGCACTCGCCATAAAACGCGGCAAGGCTCTTTATAACCAGGACTACCTTGCATGGCACGGCACCGATTTTGCGGTGGCGAAAAAGATGCAGCAGAAGCCCGGCAAAGGCATGGGATTCATCGCCGTTCCCACCGAAGGCCGCGCCGGTACTTTTTATCTATTGTCCAGCGGAGAAAATAATCAGCCCCAGGCCGACAGCTTCATCGCCGGGCCGGATGGAAAGTTCTCGGTTGGACCGCATCTGGACGTACTTCCGGATTCACTGGCTATCCGTCTGAAAGCATTGAAAACGGCCAGTGAGGCGGAGTTCTCCACTTGCAGCGATGCTTTGAATACTGCCGTTATGCAACATGAAAACGGCAAGGACTGGTGGGTTTACATCATGTCGGCCACGAAAAAATTCGAAGAGGTCTGGATCGGCGGACATTCGCGAATTCACGTGTCTGCCGATGGTACAAAGGTGCTTTCCGTTACGCCGTCGACAAAAGCATGCTTGGCATTCAATGCAGTGCAATTGCGTTCAGGCAGCCGAAGCAGCGCCAATCCGATCACGCAGATATTGACCAATACACCAAACGAATATCACGTCATGCAATCGCTCACGCATGCAGTGCCGATAATGGTCGTCACCGATGCGGGTGTGTGGCGGGTGAGCGGTGACCAGATCGAGAAGTTCTCGACGGATACAGCGAAAAAATAACAGGAGTGTAGGGTGCGCCTGTGGCGCACCTTATGCAGGCTGCATCCGCATTGTCGGTCTGAAGGCGACGTTGCTTTCATCGCTCATCAGTTGGCATTCGCCGTCCTGGATCATTGCGGTGAGCCGCATGCCGCGTTGCAGGAGTTTAGTGGCGGCCTCGACGGAAGCACCGTCAAGATCAATCACGGTAAGATTTTTCAAGCGCGCCAAGGCTGCCGAATTTTTTGTCCACCAAATGTCGGAAGCATTGCCGTTGTAGGTAACAATGACGACTTGCTGGGCACGGCCGCAGGCTTTACGAATGCGGGATTCGTCCGGTTGCCCCAGGTCAATCCATTGCTCGATATCGCCGGTGTAATCACGACGCCATAAGTCCGGATCTTCGTCGCTGCTCAGCCCGCGTCCGAATTCCAGACGTTCTTCCGCCAATAAGGCAAAAGTGATCAGGCGTGCCATCAAGCGCAGATCGGTTTCGGAGGGATGTTGTGCCAGTGTCAGGTTGTGCAAGGCGTAATAATGGCGATCCATATCGCTGATTTGCAGTTCGGCTTTGTAAACGGTTGCTTTGGGTGCCATTGAAAAAGCCTGGTCTGTGCGAATTAAGACCGCCATTGTAACTGCTTGGGGCCGGAAACATCCGCGCACAAAAAAGCCGGCGTTGCGCCGGCTTTTCCTTGTTCTGCCTTTCGCCTAAAAGCGCCAGACGTAGGCGGCACCATAGACCATCGGGTCGATATTCACGGTTCCGATATCAGCGCCGTTCAATTTGGCCTTGCTGTCGATGTCCAGTTTGCGAATGTCGACACGGATGAAATGATTGTCGTTGATTGCAAAATCCAGGCCTGCATGTGCGGCCAGACCCCAGGAGTTACCCAGATCCAGATTCGCTCCGGCAAGCGGGCCTTTTTCCTTGATGCTGAAGAAAGTGGTGTAGTTAACACCCAGCCCGATAAAGGGGGACACTTTTTCGCCCTTGAAGTGGTACTGCAGCGAAAAGGTCGGTGGCAAATGCTTGACCGTTGCAGCTTCGACACCATTCAATTTGACCGTATGTTCGAAAGGCAGGGCGGCGAGTACTTCGACACCCCATTGGTCGGCAACAAAATATTCGCCGGTAAATGTCAGGCTGACGTCGGATCCGACATCGGTATTGAAGGCTCCACCAGCCAGCGAGCCGTTATTGGAGCTCGGGTTGACCTGATGGGCGCCAACGCTGACAGCCCAGTCACCTTTTTCGTAGGCGAAAGCGGGGGCGGCCGTGAATACCAAGGCAGCCACAAGGGTGTTACGTAAAATGGAAATACTCATTGACTTGCTCCTTATGAAAAATCTATGGAACAAGGCTAGCAGCGCCAAAAAACCAGGGTTTGATCTGGATCAAACGGTTTCGCTGGAAAGTATCAAGTGCGAGGTATGGCGCGCCGCAAACACTCCTGGTTTTTTATCGCCAAAGAAAATACGCCAAATAATGCATGACTAATCAAGTCGGCGATGGTTTTGCTTGCCAAAGCTGCCACAACTCTGATTTGATCACCACTTTGAAGCAAGCCACGCAAGGTGTTCGCCAAATGAATAATAATATCAACCCTGAAAATCCCTATCAGGCACCCCAAGCTGTTACTTATCAGGCATCCGCAAACCGTGAATTGGTATTGGTTTCGGGTTGGCGCCGATTTGGGACATACCTTATCGACGTGGTCTGCAATTACGTGGTCATGATCATTTTGGTAATGGCGCTTGTATTGGTGCTGGGGCAATCGAGCATCGAGCTTCTTGATGGTCTGGCGGGAAACCTGATCGGCGTAGTCTTGATGGTGATTTATTACATCGGTTTCGAGTTGGTATTTGCCCGCACACCCGGGAAATTTTTACTGGGGACGATTGTGGTCGATGAAAAAGGCAACAAGCCGACGCCGGGTCAAATTATCGGACGCAGTTTTGCCCGGCTGATACCGTTCGAGCCATTCTCGTGTATCGGTGACCAGTCGCGCGGCTGGCACGACAGCATGTCGAAAACTTACGTGGTGCGAGCCAGTTGAAGCTAGTGGTTGGTTTTCCGGGTTTCGGCAATCTCGCCGTGCACGATCGACCTGAAATCCGGGCTGCCCCAGCTAACGAAAGGACGATAATTTGCTAAGCTAAAGCATGCGTATCTTCCTGCAATTGATCGCGATGAGTTTGGCCGTGCTTGGCATGGCTGCGATGTCTGCATCTGATCAAAGCGCTTCGGCATTGGTGGCTCAAGCAGATACCGTTCAAGGTACGGACCGGAAAACGGCTGTGGAGCTGTTGAACCAGGCTTTGCCGGGCTTGAAAAAGCCCGAAGATGCTGCGCTTTATAGACAGGCCTTGCATATGCTCTGCATCAATACCGCCGTATCCGATGCGAATGCGGCACTGCCGATGGCCGAGCAGGGTTTGAAATTATCCAGAGTTGCCCAAGATCTGAAATCGGAAGCCATTTTTCTGCGTTGCCAGGGTTATGCGAACGAACAGCTTGGCAATATGAGCGTGGCAGCTGCAGCATATGAGCAGGGCGCAGCGGTTGCCGAGAAAGCGGGCGACAAGGAAGTGCTTTCCGATGCACTCGCGACCCGTGGTGAAAGTCGGTACTACAACGGCCGGTATGATGAAGCACTTGCCGATCTCAAGCAATCATATGACTTAAGCGTCGCGCTGAATCTCAAGAAAAGCCAAAGTTATTTGCTTACTGCGATTGCGAATTTATACGCAGATGCCAACGTAGGTGAATACGACCAGGCGATTGATTACTATCAACAAGCGCTAAAGGTGCATGAGGCGCAAAATCGAAAATTCGATATCGCGACTGCGCACTTCAATATTGGGTCGACGCTGGAAAGAAAAGGCGATTTCGATGCTGCCTTGAAGGAGTATAAAAAAGCCTACGAAATAGACAGGACTCTGAACGACCCGAGTTCCAGCGCGGATGAAGAACGAGTGATCGGGGCGGTGCTGGCAAAACAGGGCAAGCCATCCGATGGATTGCCCTGGATTGAAAAGGCATTTACCTATTACCGGGGCGCGAAGGATGCCGATGGCGTGGCGCGAACGCAGCTGACGCGCGGTATTGCCTTGCGCAAACTTGGTCGCATCACTGAGGCTTTGAAGGATATTGATGCATCGAGAGATTATTTCGAGTCCGAAAAAAATCTTCGTTTCCTCGCAAAGATCCATGAAGAACGTGCACTGGCTTTTGCCGCCGCAGGCGATTGGCGTAATGCCTACGAAGCAGGCAACGTGTTCCGTGCCACTCAGCAGCAACTCGATAAAGGCTTGCTGGAAGAGCGGACAACCCGTTTGAGGGTACAGTTCGATACGGAGCGTAAAGAACAGGAAAATCGGGTGTTGCTGATTGAAAGCAGCCATCGCGGAGAGGCGTTGAGAAACGCAAACAAATTGAACCGCCTGCAATGGCTGGTGATTGCCCTTGGTGCCGCATTACTGGCTCTGCTTGTCGTTCTGGCAGTCAGGCAGTTATACAAAACGCGCCATATGCGTATTTTGGCGATGACCGATGAACTCACCAAGCTGCCCAACCGCCGTCATATTCTGACTTTCCTTGGAGATCAGGCGAAGACCGCATACGAGAACGAACAGCCGATCAGCATTATTGTTTTTGATATCGATCATTTCAAACAGGTCAACGACAAGTATGGCCACGATGGCGGCGATGCGGCGCTGAAAGCCGTTGCCAATATCGCCAATCAGGCGCTGCGTCGTGGCGACAAGGTGGGGCGCATCGGCGGCGAGGAATTTTTGGTGGTATTGCCCGGCACCGAACATCGTTCCGCGCTGGAAATAGCCGAACGTTTGCGACGTTCGGTCGAAGTGACCGAGTTTGACCGCTTGCTGGGCGATCTCCGCATGACCATCAGTCTCGGCGTGAGTGAATGGAAAGCGGGGCATGAAAGCATTGATGCCCTGGTAAAGCGTGCCGATCTGGCCTTGTATGAAGCGAAGAATTCCGGTCGCAACAAGGTGGTTGAAAAATAGCCGGATGCCAGGACAAAAAAAGGACCCTTTCGGGCCCTTTTTTATTGCTAGTTCAGCAATCAACGATTGCGATAACCATTGTCGAGCGGCGTAACGTTTACCGCTACGCGAATGGTGCGGCCCGGGCGACGATCTGTCGTTGTGTGATAGACCTGTCCTGCATAACGATAAGTCACGTTATAGGATTCGTAACTTCCGTAACGGCTGCTGTTGTTGTTGTCGTAGACGGTACGGCAACGACGAACGGTCCCGCCGTTGTCGTCGCGATATTCGTAATCATTGGTGTTGCGATTGCTGTTGCTGCCAATGGTGGCGCCGATTACCGCACCGGCAACGGTTGCTGCCTTGCGGCCATCGCCTTTGCCGACCTGGTTACCCAATGCACCGCCAACGATCGCACCGATCACGGCGCCGCCGGTGCTCTTGCGGCCATCACCGCGATAAAGACGGCCTGAACCATCACGGTAATAATCGCCGTCATAGTTGCGTGTTTGTTCGTTCCAGCATTCCTGATGTTCGTAATAGCTGTTTTCACCGCCGACACGCTGCACGCCGATTACGGTAGCAACATCATTGCGGCGATTATCGTTGTTGCCATAACGGCTATCGTTATTATAGCTGCCGTTGTCGCGTGAATCATTGCGGTAGTCCTGAGCAGCTACCAAACCGCTGCCTGCGGTTGCGGCAATGGCCAGGGTGAGAAGACTGATCGAGATACGTTTCATGTTTATTACTCCAAACGCCAATTGGGCGCGTGAGTCACGGTATCCTTTCGAACTTGACACGAGCCTGAACAAACTGCGTGATCATAATTCCGTTAATACTTCCTACAGCTAGTTAAAGGCCACATCACTGCAGATTTTTCTATGTGTGCGAGCGCACAGATAAGTTGATGGCTCGTGTTGGATGGTCGGTATCTCTTGCATGTGCATGACACGCCTTTAGGTCGCCTGGAATGTCCGGCTTGAATCGTCACGTCTTGTCAAATTTCGGCATGAATTAGTTGATGTGACTGAGTTTGGTCAATAATAGCCCCATGTCGAAAATAGAAACCGCGTGAAATGAAAACCCCCAAGGGTCTGCAGCCACTGATCGATGACGGTGTCATCGACGAAGTCATGCGGCCACTAAAAAGCGGCAAGGAAGCCTCGGTTTATGTCGTGCGGTCGGGCGATGAGATTCTATGCGCGAAGGTTTACAAGGACATGGCGCAACGCAGCTTTCAGGCACGCGTGCAATATCAGGAAGGTCGAAAGGTACGCGGTAGCCGGCAAGCACGCGCGATGAGCAAAGCGACAAAGTTTGGACGCAAGGAACAGGAAACAGCCTGGAAAAATACCGAAGTTGACGCGTTGTATCAATTAGTCGATGCCGGCGTTTGCGTGCCCAGGCCACATGGCTATTTTCATGGCGTGTTGTTGATGGAACTGGTGACGGATGAAGCAGGTCATAGCGCCCCGCGTCTTGGCGAAGTAGAGCTCACGGCGGAAGAAGCACGCTGGTTCCATGGCGAGTTGATGGGTGATGTCGTGCGCATGCTTTGCATTGGAATGATTCATGGCGACTTGTCGGAATACAATGTGCTGGTCGCGCCTTTCGGCCCGGTTATTATTGATTTTCCGCAAGTGGTAAGTGCGGCGGGTAATAATGCAGCGCGGGCCATGTTGCTGCGTGACGTTCATAATTTACGCGATAGCCTTGCCCGTTTTGCACCCGAACTCAAGAACACGCATTACGGCGAAGAAATGTGGGCCCTGTACGAGAAAGGCGAACTTCAGGCCGATACCGTCTTGACCGGGACCTTTGTTTTTGACGAGCACAGCGCGGACTTGCAAGCCGTCATGATGTCGATCGAGGATGCAAGACAAGAAGCGATTATCCGACAGCAGGGTCGCGAGGAAGCTGCCGAGCGGGATTGATTCAATACTGGTTGCAAGCAGACTCGCTATTCACCCATCATGTCGTCATGAACGAGATCTATGAACTGGAACTGCTCGACGGTATTGGCATTTTCAGGCCGACGGGGTCTTGTCGTTTTCAGCAAGTCGTGGCGATGGTAACCGGCATCATCGTTCAGGCTAGGGAACGGGGAATTCGCAAGCTTGTCGTGGTGACTTACGGACTGACGGGCTTTGAGCCACCGAGCCTCAGTGAGCGGCACTGGATGGTACGCGAATGGGTCGAGGCATCTCAGGGAAAGCTGAAGGTCGCGATGGTAGTTCCTCCGGAGTTTATCGATCCGCATAAATTCGGCATCGTAGCGGCAGCCAATTTTGGTGTAACTGCCGATGTTTTTACTTCAGAAGCGGAAGCCATGAAATGGTTGCAGGAACTTCAATAAGCCCTGCTTTATTGAGGCCTGTCGCGTGAGCGCGTATGGGCAACGGCTGACAGGACGCCGAGTCCGACAATGATCAAAGAGCCGACCACTATCCATTGCGGCGGTACATTCAGCAAAACTGCGCCGTAGATGGCACCGCCGAGCACAATCAGGATTCCAACCAGGTAAAGTGCGAAAGACATTGTGAATCTCCGAAATGCATTGATGTACGGCATTATCCCTTTCAGTGAGAAAAGCTCGGTGCGCTAGCGCACACTGAAGAAGTGGAAGCACCGCCCATAAGGCTTTGGTTCAGGCAAAATGCCGATACGACTTCTGACAAGCGCCACTTGACCATGCTTTTGAATTGGCGGACGCTATCGTTCCCGCTACAACAAGAACAGGGGGTGCGTATGAGTTACGTTGACGGTTTTGTGATACCGGTGCCGACCAAAAAAATGGCGGAATACCGCAAGATGGCGCGTTTGGCCGGCAAGGTTTGGCGCGAGCATGGCGCACTGGATTACAAGGAATGCGTCGCCGACGATGTGAAGCCGGGCAAATATACCTCGTTTCCCCAAAGCGTCATATTGAAAAAAGGCGAGGTGGTGGTTTTTTCCTTCATTGTCTACAAATCGCGGGCAGATCGAGACAGGGTCAATAAAAAAGTGATGTCGGATCCAAGGCTGGCCGCGATGATGGATCCAAAGAAAATGCCTTTCGATGGCAAGCGCCTGATCTTTGGTGGATTCAAGACCTTTGTTGATCTGGGATGATGCCGGTTGCGGGCTAACCAGTCGAACTAGGCTATGCTGTGGCGATGAAAAATCTTAAAACAGTGCCATTGCCACAGTACACCACCACCGATGATGGCGAGCGACTTGCTCGCGCCAGAATGTTTGCCGACGAGATGGGCACGCGCCGCACAGTGCGTGATTTCTCTGCAAAGACAATATCGCGTGATGTGATCGCGGCATGTATCAGCACGGCCGGTACGTCGCCCAGCGGGGCAAACCAGCAGCCCTGGCATTTCGTCGCCATTGCCAATCCCGACCTAAAAAAGCGGATTCGTGAAGCGGCAGAATTGGAAGAGCGTGAATTTTACGAACACCGTGCCCCAAATGAATGGCTGGAAGCGCTCGCGCAGTTGGGTACCGATGAAAACAAGCCGTTTCTGGAAGTCGCGCCCTGGCTGATTGCCGTGTTTTACGAGCGAACCGGCGTCGAAGCCGATGGTCACAAACCCAAACGCTACTACCCGCACGAATCGACCGGCATTGCGGTTGGATTGCTGATTGCCGCCTTGCATCGTGCAGGCCTGGCAACCTTGACGCATACGCCTAGTCCGATGGCATTTCTCAACGAGATTCTGGATCGGCCAAAAAACGAAGTACCTTATTTATTGTTGGTGGTTGGACATCCGTCCGAGGATTGTCGCGTGCCGGATATCGACCGCAAACCCCTCTCGGAAATTGCAAACTTTATCGAATGATCGGCAGGCATTTGCCTTGCCATCCAGAAACACGGTCTTTCCATGAATAACAAATACGGCGGCCCCAAAAACGCAATGCCCCAGATGTCCTTGTTCGGTTCCGGAACCAAACCGGCGCATGAACATAATTATTTTTTTGCCTTGTCGCCAAGCACTGAAGTTCGACAACAGCTTGCGAATGTCGCCGACGAACTGAACGCGGCCCATCAATTCAATGGCAGTTGGGTTTCCCGCGAACGTTACCATTTGACATTGCATCATCTGGGCCAATTCCAGGAAGTCAGGCCGGACCGCGTTGCTAAAGCCATTGTGGCGGCCAACAAGATACAGTCAAAACCGTTCGATATCGTGCTGGACCAACTCACGTGTTTCGACAATCGAAGTGGAAGATTTCCCTGTGTGCTCACATCGGGAAACGAGTTGCCCGAGTTGAAAAAATTCTGGACTCTATTGAGAAACAATTTGCTGGCAGTCAAATTGGGCGATGAACTGCATGGCAGTTTCACGCCGCATGCAACCCTGCTTTACAACCGGCAGCCTTTGGGCGAAACCTACCCCGTCACACCGATTCGATGGCATGTCAGTGATTTTGTACTGATTGAAAGTCTGGTCGGCAAATCCGAGCATATCGAACTTGGTCGCTGGCCGTTGACGGAATGATCCAATGAAGGAAAACGCATGAGTCAGGATCGTAATCCGCAAGCAGAGCAAATGGGCGATGAATCGATGGTACGCAATCTGGCGTATCAGGCCGATGCCATTTGGCCGCAGGAAAAACAGTTGTTTGACCGCTATCGTCTTGCCGGCTCGATCACCATTCTCGATGTTGGTTGCGGTACGGGAGAAATCACGCGTCGATTAGCCGAACATTATCCGGAAGCTACCGTTATCGGTATGGATATTCTCGAATCCAATCTGGCATTTGCGAGACGTGACAGTGAAAAACTGTCGGGTCGTGTCAGCTATGAACAAGGCGATGCGTTTGCATTGCGTTTCGAGGACGCCAGCATCGATCTAGTCGTTTGCCGTCATATGTCGCAGGCAGTACCGGATTTTCCGCTCGTGCTGGCTGAATTCAGCCGTATATTGAAACCTGGTGGTGTTTTGCATTTATTGTCCGAGGATTACGGCATGCTGCATTTTCCCGTCACCGAGCTTGATCCGGATCGTTTCTGGAACGAGCATGCAATAAAGTTTTTGCGCAGCATAAATTGCGATGGCCGGATCGGACGGCATTCGCCGGCCTTGCTGGAAAAGGCCGGTTATCGGGAGATCGCGATGGACTACATTACCGTTGATACCCTGCGGGTGCCGCGTCCGACATTTGCCGGGATTATTCGGTCATGGCGTGATGGTTATGCCACGGTGCTGGCAGAAGCTTCGGGTCGAACGGTGGATGCAGTCACTGCCGACATGAACCAGTTGATACATGCCATCGAATCGCCGCCGAAATACGTGGTGTGGCATGTCCCGGTGATTTCAGGTCGCAAACCGAATCGCGAATGATTCGCGATAGTCGAGTGTGACCGAGAGCTACCGGGAATCATTTATGTGAGCTGGTTGGTAGATATGACGGCTAAAAAGGCTTCTATCTGGCCGGTTCTTAATGTAATTTGCGACAGGCTCAGCACGATATTCCGGGGAAAATTCTTTGAACGCTATCTATCCATCGGGGCCCGATACGGTTCCGGCAAATCTTACCGCGCCCAGTTCTGCCTATAAGCGACATGCATGGCTGGCAATGGGTGGGCTGCTGTTATTTGTTCTCAGTTACTTCGGGTTGTTGTTCTGGTTCCTTTGGACGGCATATCGTGTATTCAAGGGGGTCGGTAGCGGCAATAGCGATGACGGCTTTTTGGCTATTTTGGTTGGCTGCGCAGCGATTTTCCTGGCAATCTTCATGGCGAAAGCACTCGTTTTCGTCAAGCGTGCCGATGCATCTGAAGATTACGAAATCAAGCCCGCCGATCAACCCGAGTTATTCCGTTTTTTACACAGGCTCGCGGATGAGGCAGGAGCACCCAGACCTCATCGGGTCTATATATCACCCAGGGTCAACGCCGCAGTCTTTTATGATTTGTCTGTTTTCAATCTTGTCTTCCCATCGAAAAAGAATCTGGAAATCGGTCTTGGTCTTGTCAATGTATTGAGTCTCGGCGAACTGAAAGCGGTTTTGGCACATGAATTCGGGCATTTCGCGCAGCGCACCATGGCGGTTGGCAGGTGGGTTTACATAGCGCATCAAATCGCATCCCACATCATCACCAAGCGCGATGCGCTGGACGAATTTCTGATCGGCATATCCAATGTCGACATTCGATTTGCCTGGATTGGATGGATTTTGCGACTTGTGGTTTGGGCAATCCGTTCGCTTGTCGAACTTATTTTCCGGGTAGTGGTGATTGCCCAGCGTGCACTTTCCCGCGAGATGGAATACCAGGCGGATCTGGTTGCCGTCTCTTTGACCGGCAGCGATGCATTGGTTAACGCTTTGCACAGGCTTGGTGCCGCTGACGATGCCTGGGATCGCGCCTTGAGTTTCGCGGTAAACGAATTGAACCAAGAGCGTGGCGTACTGGATGTATTTGCATTGCAAACGCGAATCATCGAGCAACTTGGCAAGGTATACAACGATCAGAATTACGGCCAGGCAGCGAAAGTCCCGGACGTCAAACCCCAGGATCACCGTGTTTTTCGCGTCGAACTTGCACAGCCACCAAAGATGTGGGCAACGCATCCGGCCAATGCGGACAGGGAAAATAATGCAAAACGCAATTACATCGTCGCCGACATTGATCAGCGCAGTGCTTTGCTGCTGTTTGACAATGTCGACCAATTAAAACAGGAAATTACCAGGAAGATATTTACTGGCACGCTTCCGCCTGCGGTGCCTATGGCTGACACCCTTGAGCGGCTCGACAAGGACTTCTCGCGCAGTTTTCTTGATCGTCGTTACCGCGGCGTGTATTTGGGTCGCTCGGTTGTAAGGCACGCAAAACAGATCGACGATTTGTATGAAACCACACCAGGCAAGCATGACGTCATCGATGGCTTAAATCTTCTTTATCCGGAGGGACTATCGGTCCAATTGGACCAGTTGCGTGATTTGCAGAGCGAACATGCGACTCTTCTGGCCTTGCAGGCTGGGCATCTCACGACAGCCGGTGGCGTTGTTCGCTGGCGTGGAGAAGAAATTGCACGGCGTGATTTGCCAAAGGTCATTGCAACTCTTGATACTGAAATAAAGCCGATTTACGAGGCGGTATTGCGGCATGATCGCGAATGCCGGTCCGCGCACATGTTGGCTGCGCGGAGTCTCGGGCAGGGCTGGCCTGAATATTTGCGCAGTCAATTGCAATTACTGCATTACGCCGATCATGCCGAAGCGGATTTGAGGGATTCGCAGCGACTACTTGGCGAAACGGTTGCGGTAGTCATGGCGGACCGCCGCGTGAGTGCGGACGAACTGCGTCGGCTGTTGGCTGCATGTAATCAATTGGGTGGTCTGCTTTTCGAAGCGCACGCCCTGGCCGATAAAGTGCAATTGGATGAAAGAATCCAGCAAATTCTTGGAGTGAAGAATTTGAGGGAGCTGCTGGGCGACAGATTCACTCTGCCGGCAGCCAACGATAAAAATATCAACGAATGGATGCGGGCCATCGATAGCTGGGTCAATGCGGCCGCAAACGCATTTTCACGGCTCCGTTCCGCATCGCTGGAAAATTTGTTGCGTACCGAAGCGGAAATCGACGCTGCCTGTCGCAATAAAACCGCAATTGATTCGGCGCCCGCAGTATCCACGATGGCCGGAACATATCCAGTTCTGGCACCGGGAATGGAGCGCCAGCTACTTACCAAACTGAGCTGGTGGGATCGTTTTCAAATGGCCGAGGGCGTGTTTCCGACTATTGCACGTTTCGCGGCGGCCGGTAGCATTTTGGGTGCAGTTCTCCTGATGGGTAGTTCCGTCGGTGAAACAAAGTTGTCGATGTACAACGGGCTTGCCCGTGTGGTGAATGTCGAAATCGACGGTTCGCCTTACCAGTTGTCGCCGAATAGCAGTGCAACAATAACCATGCCGATCAGCCTTACGCACGAGATTATTGCTAAGACGCAGAACGGCGAGTTGATTGAATCGTTTTCGGCAGAGTCCGAGACCGGCGCATCACACTATATCTACAACGTAGCCGCCGCCGCACCGCTAGTTCAATGGACTATCGTTTATGGTGACGGCGCCGGGCCGCCGGAAACCCATCTTGGTGCCAGTAGATGGAGCAGCATTAGCGCAGACTATGTGTTCGAAGAGCCGCCCGAGTCCATACGTTCCAAGACCAAAAACGAGAGCAGAAGCGTAGTCAGTTCACTCACGGTGGCGCCGGTTGCGTACATGGTTGATGCGGTTAAAGATCAGAAAGCACGTCAGGAATTAATCAGTGTCCATGCCCGCTGGGATGAACAGGACTCGGCCGGAATCGAAGAATGGCTGTATTTCGCCGGAAAACAACCCGGATTCGAAGAAATATTGCGTGAGCGGCTCAAACGAAATCCGAAAGAAATGGTTGCATTGCGTGCGGAACAGAATGCCGCCGAAGGGGACGCGCGCAAGCGTGTTTGTGATAGACACGAAGCCACTGCAGCCAGTGCTTCGCAAGACCCGGACTGGCGCTATCTGGCCATACGCTGCATGCCCGATGGCACGACAGAACAAACGAAAACCAAGAACGACGCATTCATCGCGGCGCAAAAACTGTGGCCGAACCATTCATGGTTGTCTTATGCCGCGGGATATTCCTATTCGTCCAAACGCGATTGGGAGCCTGCAACCACTTCGTTCCAATATGCCGCTGCACATTTGCCGAATCTGACAGATCGTCTCATGCTTGAATTGGCGCGAATCGCACGTGAAAAAAATACCGGTACCAGCATGAATCTCGAGCAATATTCCCGGCAATCGAAAGCGCTGCAGTTTGAGCTGAACATCGAAAATGGCATAGGACTGGAGGGAAATCCCAACAGTGCCTACAACTTGATGGCCAAGGGAGAATTGGACCAGGCTCTGCAAGTTTCAGAACCGGTTCCAGAAATGAATTTCCGGATGAAACGTTTTGTCGGCGCCTCCGATACTGCAAGCAAGGAACAGGTCGGCAATTCGATTAATCTGCCGGTTACGCAGGGCATTGATCAGAACACCGTCTGGATAGCGATCGCGCTGGCTTCCCGTGAAGGAAAACCGGTTGACGAATTAGTCCAATGGGCTCGTGATAACGACGTGGGGAGTACCGAAGCTCTGCTGCGCTTCATGGAAGCGGTACGTACCGGACAGACTCAGCAAGCTGCCGAAGCTGCACTTGGTGAGGTGGATACGTTTGGCCGGGGTTCTGCCTACAGCATGGCCACCATCATGATGGGACAGAATTGCCCTGCGGGCTGGCGTCAATCTGCCAAGAATCTTTTGTTCGCAACAGAAAGGCCCTATTTTCGCTAAACAGGGCCGGCTCAAAAGTTGGTGGATAGCCATATTTCAATGTATCGCTGATCAGCGCTTTTCAGGATGGCCGCTCTGCGGCCGGGGTTTGGGTGGCTTGATTGAGCGACGGGTTTCCTTCGGTGGCGGATCGATTTTCAAAAGCATTCCGGTGGCAGAATCCGTCAGCAGATAAAGCCCGCCATCCGGACCTGTTTTCAGCGCGCGAACGCGATTACCCAGTTCGGAAAGCAGGCGTTCTTCCTTCACGATGGTTTCGTCGTTCACTTCAAGGCGTACCAATTGTTGTGCGGCCAGTCCGCCAACGAAAAGATTGCCATACCACGCGCTGTTTTTATTTCCGTCATAAAACACCATGCCGCTGGGAGCGATCGACGGCACCCAGTAATGTATCGGCTGCTCCATGCCGGGTGCTCTGGTGCCGGTGGATTCCGGAATGGGTTGGCCGTTGTAGTCAATGCCGTAGGTGATAATCGGCCAGCCATAGTTTTTTCCTGGCAGCGGAATATTGATTTCATCACCGCCCATCGGGCCATGTTCATTCATCCATAGCTTTCCGGTCCATGGATTCAGGGTCGCACCCTGCGGATTGCGATGGCCGTAAGTCCAGATTTCCGGTTTGACATTGGCCTGACCAATAAATGGATTGTCGGTCGGAATACTGCCGTCCGGCCAGATGCGGATAATTTTGCCTTGGTGATGATCAAGATATTGGGCCGTGATGCGATTATTATTTTCGCCCAAGGTGACGAACAAATAACCTGATCTATCGAATACCAGACGCGAACCAAAATGATTGCCGGTGCTCAGCTTGGGCATTTGGCGGAACAACACTTGAGTGTTTTCCAATGCATTGCCGTTTAATTTGCCGCGCATGACTGCGGTTCCGGCCACGCCGCCGGTACCGGCTTCGGCATAGGTGAGGTAAACCCATTTGTTCTGTGAAAAATTCGGGTCGATGGCAACGTCGAGCAAGCCACCCTGACCCTGGTTGTAGACGGCGGGGGTTCCCGTTACCGGGGCCGAGATTTGACCTTGCGAATAAACTCTCAAGCGCCCCGGACGTTCGGTGATCAATATCCGTCCGTCAGGCAAAAAAGCCATACCCCAGGGATTGACGAGGTTTTTTACGACGGTAGTGACTTTCAGAGGGCCCAGCGAGCTCGGGCTGTAAATCACGTCTTGTGCAATGGCGTTGTTACCGAAGGCGAGCAGGGACAGGAAAAACAAGCTCAATCGAAGCATTACGCACTCCTGTGGCCGGGAGTTCCGAATTTACGCCGCCAAAGATTAACCTTGCATGGACAAATTCGGGTTCACCCGACGTGATCAGGCCGCTTTTTTCTTTGTTGTTTTTTTCTTCGCGCTATTCTTTTTCGGAGCAGAACGGCTGAGGGATTTTTCAGGCTGCTTGGGTGCTTGGTCACCGATAATGGATTTCACCGGGCAGGCAACGTAAATCGGGCATTTTCTGCAGCCGACGGCAATGGCAATGGGGCATATTGTTACGGGCATGCTGGCTCTCGCTGGCTAGGTTTGTGGGACGAATAGGTCGTTTGAAACCTGTTCACTAGTTTATAACATCTTTGATGTAAATAATTGGCGATAGAATGCGGCAAGCAACGACAACACTTTAAACGGCGGGGACACCGGGATGAGTAAAAATACGGAATTACAGCAACGCCGCGAAGCCGCCGTTGCGCGTGGAGTGGGGCATGCGACCCAGCGTTACGCAGTGCGTGCACTCAATGCCGAAATCTGGGATGCCGACGGCAAGCGCTATATCGATTTTGCCGGTGGCATCGGCGTACTGAATACCGGACACCGTCATCCCAAAGTGATGGCGGCGATTCAAAAGCAGCTGGATGCTTTCATTCATAGCTGCGTTCAAGTCATGCCTTATGAACCCTATGTGGCATTGGCCGAAAAACTGAATGCGAAAGCGCCAATTCAGGGCGATGCAAAATCGTTTTTTGTCAGCACCGGTGCAGAAGCGGTGGAAAATGCCGTAAAGATTGCACGTGCCTATACCAAACGGACGGGCGTCATTGCGTTCTCCGGCGGTTTTCATGGTCGAACCATGTTGGGCATGGCATTAACCGGCAAGGTAGTGCCTTATAAAACCGGCTTTGGACCGTTTCCGCCCGATATTTATCACGCCAGATTTCCGCACGCATACCATGGTGTAAGCACTCAGGATACGCTCGATGATATTGCCCATTTGTTCAAATACGATATCGAAGCAACCCGTGTTGCCGCTTTCATCATCGAACCGGTGCAAGGCGAGGGCGGTTTTACCGTTGCGCCACCTGAATTCATGTCGGCACTGAAAAAACTCTGTGACGAACACGGAATCTTGCTGATCGCAGATGAAGTGCAAAGCGGATTCGCACGCACCGGAAAATTATTCGCGATGGAACATTACGATGTGCATGCCGACATCATCACGGTTGCCAAATCGATTGGCGGTGGCTTGCCGCTGGCCGGTGTCGTCGGGCGTAGTGAAGTGATGGACGCACCGGCTGCCGGTGGTCTGGGAGGCACCTATGGCGGGAATCCGGTGGCCTGTGCCGCTGCACTGGCCGTGTTCGATGCGATCGAATCGGAAAATCTGCTGGAACGCTCGCAAACCATTGGCCAGCGTATTCGTGCTTTTGTAGCCGAATTACAGAAAGACACGCATCTCGGGATAGGTGAAATCCGTGGTTTGGGCGGCATGGTGGCGTTCGAGATGGTCCAGTCAGGCAGTTCAAATACACCGGATCCCGATGCGACCAAAGCGCTGACGACTCATGCTGCGGAATTGGGCCTGATTCTGCTTTCCTGTGGCGTGTATGCCAATACGATTCGCGTGTTGGTGCCGTTGACGGTCGAGGACGCCATTCTGGACGAAGCATTGGGCATTTTAGCCTCGGCATTGAAAGCGATTCGAGGCGCCAAATAGCGTCCGGGCGCTGCTTTTAACACAGAAATTCGATCTGTCCGGTTTTTAAAGCTTTTGCCCTATTTTGATGGCGTAGGTCCCGTGGCAATAGTTACAATACGCGTCTTGTCCCACATGACCGGATTTTATGAGCGCCCAACCCGCCCCCACCGCGTCCCAGAATGCCATTATTGCTGCTGCCGGCAATGGCCTGTCGGGCCCCGCTGCCAATCAAATTCAAGCTTTTGCCGCCGCGTTTTACGCGCGCTTGCCGGAGGAAGAATTGGCTCTGCGCAGTGCGCAACAATGGGCCAATATCGCCCGCAGCAGTTTCGCCTTTATCCAGAAGCGACAGGCTGGCATCGCCAATATTCGCGTATTCAACCCACAACTGGCCAGTGACGGCTTTGAAACCAGCCATACCGTCATTCATATCGTCAACGACGACATGCCATTCCTGGTGGACTCGGTCAGCATGGTGTTAAGCAATTTCGGTTGCTCGCTGCACACATTGGTGCATCCGGTAATGCCGATTTCACGCGATGCAAACGGCCAGCTCACGGCAATCGATTCGGGCAAGAACGAATCCCTGATTTATTTGGAAATCGATCGTCAGGCCAGCACCGATGATATGGAAAAAATTCGCGATGCCATCGCAACCGCTTTAAGTGATGTACGCGAATCGGTCGCCGACTGGCAAATCATGCGCGACAAGATGAATGCCATTGCCGATGAAATGGCGACGCGTCCGATGCCGGCAACGGCAACTCAACGTGCCGAAGCACAGGATTTTTTGCACTGGGCTGCCGATAACCATTTCACTTTCCTCGGCTATCGTGAATACGAAGTCAGCAATATTCAAAATCAACGCATGCTGAGCGTGGTTCCCAATACCGGCCTCGGTTTGATGCGCGGCAAAGATGCAGACGTCAAACCGCGCCCGCTGGCAGGTTTGGCCGCGGCTGATTTGCCCGCCGGCGCCACCATGGAACCCTTGATCCTGACCAAAACAAATGCGCGTTCCACCGTGCATCGTGCCGGTTACATGGACTACATCGGCGTATTGGTGTTCGATGAAAGCGGCAGGGCCATTCGCGAGCAGCGTTTCCTTGGTTTGTACACGTCCAGCGCCTATAAACGCCGTCCCTGGGAAATTCCCTTGGTTCGCCAGCGTCATGAAGCGGTAATGGAAGCCTCCGGTCTCGGTGAAAACAGCCATAGCGGCAAGGCATTGCGACACATCCTGGAAACACTTCCACGCGACGAACTTTTCCAGGCCAATACCGAAGAACTTTCGCGTACCTGCATGGGCATTCTTGCGTTGCAGGAACGCGTGCGTCCGAAACTTTTCCTGCGTCGCGATCCATTTGGTCGTTTCTATTCTGCGTTGGTCTATATTCCACGCGATCGTTTCAGCACCGAAGTGCGTGAACGCATCGAAGCCTTGTTCATGCGTGAACTCAAGGGCGAGCGTCTGGATACCAATATCCAGATCGGCGAATCGCCACTGGCGCAATTGCACCTGACAATCCGTCCGAAGAGCGGCGAAAAAACCACTGCCGATACCGCGATGCTGGAAGCGGAACTGCTTCGCATCGTCCGTAATTTCCAGGACGAGCTGCGCGACCTGCTGGTACAGCAGTGCGGTGAAGAAAAAGGTTTGAAGCTGGCGAATCGCTATGGCCGCGCATTGCCAACGGCTTACGTTGAATCCGTTTCGCCGGTCATTGCCGCAGAAGATGTGCAGCAAGCCGACATGCTGGAAAACGATGACCAACTCCGCCTGAATCTGTATCGCTCACCGGACGACAATGGCCTGCGTTTCAAACTGGTTCGTCTTAGCAAGGAAATTGCATTGTCCGATGCCTTGCCAATGCTGGAAAATCTCGGCCTTCGCATCAACAGCGAACACCCTTATGAATTGAATCTGGATGAAGGCCGCATCGTCATCCAGGATTTCGAAGTCGAACCGACTGCAGGCACGATCGAAGTTGAAAATTCGCGTGCGCGTTTCGAACAGGCTTTCGGTGCGGTCTGGGCTGGCGAAGCGGAAAGCGACGGTTTCAATCGTTTGGTGCTGGCAGCAGGCCTGAGCTGGCGTGAAGTCGCCGTGCTTCGTGGCTACTGCAAATACCAATTGCAAACCGGCGTGCCTTTCTCGCAAATCTACATGGAAGAAACGCTGGTTCGTTATCCATTGATTGCCCGTTTGCTGGTGGAATTGTTTGCCGCACGCTTCGAACCCTGCCGCGATGACAAAACCGATGCCGCGACCTGCAACCGTTTGCATCGAAACCTGATTGATATCGTGCCTGTGGCCGACCGTGAAAAAATCGCGACCATCCTCGAAGAGATTGCGGCCGATCGCGCACTGGATCGAGATGCGCAATTCGACGCCTGCGACGATGCGCTGGCAATCTTCCTGGAAAAAGTGGCGAGCCTCGATGAAGACCGCATCTTGCGCAGCTTCATCACGGTGATCAAGGCAACCTTGCGTACCAGTTTCTACCAGAAAAAAAATGGCAGTCACCGCGATTACATCAGTTTCAAATTTGATGCATCTAAACTTCCCGATTTGCCGAAGCCGCGTCCTTACCGCGAAATTTTCGTCTACTCGCCATGGGTGGAAGGCGTGCACCTGCGCTTCGGTCCGGTAGCGCGTGGTGGCTTGCGCTGGTCTGATCGCCGCGAAGATTTCCGTACCGAAGTATTGGGCCTGGTCAAGGCGCAGATGGTAAAAAATACCGTGATCGTGCCGGTCGGTTCGAAAGGCGGCTTCTTCGTAAAACGCTCGCCGGTCGGCGGTGACCGCGATGCGGTGCTGGCCGAAGGCATTGCCTGCTACAAGCGTTTCATCAATGCCTTGCTGGATATCACCGACAATATTGTCGACGGAAAAATCGTTCCGCCAATTGATGTCGTGCGCCACGACAAGGACGATCCGTATCTGGTCGTTGCCGCCGACAAAGGCACCGCGACATTCTCCGATATCGCGAACGGTATTTCCGCCGAACATGGTTTCTGGCTCGATGATGCATTCGCATCGGGCGGTTCCGTTGGCTACGACCACAAAGGCATGGGCATCACCGCGAAAGGTGGCTGGGAATCGGTCAAGCGCCATTTCCGTGCTCTCGGTCGTGATTGCCAGACGCAGGATTTCACCTGTGTCGGTGTCGGCGACATGTCGGGTGACGTTTTCGGCAACGGCATGTTGTTGTCGGAAAAAATCCGTTTGCTTGCCGCATTCGATCACCGCCATATTTTCCTCGACCCGAATCCGGATTCCGCAATTTCGTTCAAGGAACGCGATCGCATGTTCAAACTTCCGCGTTCAAGTTGGGATGATTACGACAAGAGTCTGATTTCTGCCGGCGGCGGCGTTTATGCACGCAGTGCAAAAACCATTCCGCTCACGCCTGAAATAAAAGCGGCGCTGCATATCGAAACCGATCTCGAAGCAATGACGCCAGCTGATTTGATGAACGCCATTTTGAAGGCGCCGGTCGATCTGCTTTGGAACGGCGGTATTGGTACATACGTCAAAGCCACTTCCGAAACCCATGCCGATTGCGGTGACCGTTCCAACAACGCCCTGCGCGTCAATGGCAACGAGCTTCGCTGCAAGATGGTGGGCGAGGGCGGTAATCTCGGCATGACGCAACGAGGTCGAATCGAAGCGGCGCATGCGGGCGTGCTGCTCAATACCGATTTCATCGACAACTCGGCCGGCGTCGATACTTCCGATCATGAAGTCAATATCAAAATCCTGCTCGGTGCCGTGGTGCAGCGGGGTGACATGACTTTGCCGGAACGCAACACCTTGTTGGCCAGCATGACCGATGAAGTCGGCGAGTTGGTGTTGATGGACAACTATCGCCAGAACCAGGCCATCAGCGTGATGGAAGCGATGAGTACCTCGCGTTTGGGTTCATTCGGCCACTTTATTCGTACGCTGGAATCGCAAGGCCTGCTTGATCGCGGCATTGAATTCCTGCCTACCGATACCGAACTGAGCGAACGCAAATCCCGTGGCCAGGGTTTGACCCGTCCGGAACTGTCGGTATTGCTGAGCTACGACAAGATCGTGATCTTCAACCAATTGCTGGATTCGGACGTTCCGGAAGATCCCTATCTTTCAAAAGAGCTGCAACGCTATTTCCCGAAACCGCTGCAGGAAAAATACGCAGCCGACATGCAACAGCATCGTCTGCGCCGAGAAATCATCGCCACCATGGTGACCAACTCGATGGTCAATCGCATGGGTTCGACTTTCCTGCTGCGCATGCAGGAAGACACCGGCGAAACACCGGCACAAATCGCGAAGGCATTTACGATCAGTCGTGAAATTCTGGAATCGCGCGATTGGTGGATTGGCATTGACGGCATGGATTTGAAGGCATCGGAAAGCGCGCAAATTTCCGCGCTGACCGACATCTGGCATTTGCAGCGGAACATGACGCGCTGGTTGTTGAACAAGCCGGGTGAGACGCTAAACATTGCGGCACAAGTAGAACGTTATGCCGAGCCAATGCGTGCATTGAAAGCGGCATTGCCGGCGATCCTGCCGGCCGATAGTCGTGCGAGTCTGGAAGCGGATAAAAAAGCCTGGATGAAGCAGGGCTTCTCTTCCGACATGGCTTCCGATTTCGCCAAGCTGCCTTACCTCACCTATGCACTCGACATCATCGAAGTTGCGATCGAACGCAAATCCGATGTTGCACAAGTGGGTCAGGCCTACTTTGCTTTGTCGGATGCATTGCATACCAAGTGGCTGATGGACAATGTGGAAATATTGCCGGTCGAAGGCCGCTGGCATGCACAGGCACGTGGCGTGTTGCGTGATGAGTTGCAGGCACAGCAACGTGCGCTGGTAGGTATCGTGTTGTCGCAGGGTGACGGCAATAAGTCGGCTGAAAAACTGGTTGCCGACTGGTTGTCGCGAGATGACGCCACCTTGAAATACACCTTGAGCATGTTTGCCGATATGCGTAATTTGCGCAGCATGGATTTTGCGACCCTGTCGGTGGCCGTGCGACGCCTTGCGCAAATTGCTTCGGCGAGTTCGCGGGCTGCGTAATGGGTGATGCGAGAGGTGATGTTCGTTGAACATCACCTTATCGCGAATTTAGGCTAAGCTTTAGCGAAATGGAGTCCGCTGTGCCACTACCTGCCCACCCACGCATCGCATTTCTAGCCAGCCCCACCGCCGATGCCCAGGCGGCGCTGACACACTTGCTGGCCAAGCATGAACAGCACACGCCCGATAATGCCGATGTAATCTGTGCACTCGGAGGCGATGGCTTCATGTTGCAAACTTTGCACAAACACGGTGCACGCGGATTACCGGTATTCGGCATGAAACTCGGCACGGTCGGGTTCCTGATGAATCAGCATAATCCGAGTGAACTGCTTGCCCGCTTGCATGCAGCGGAACCTGCCGTATTACGCCCGCTCGAAATGACGGCGACTACCGAAGCCGGCGGAGTTTTCGAATCGCTGGCCTACAACGAAGTTTCCCTGCTGAGACAGACGCGGCAAACCGCGCATTTGCGAATTCACTTGAATGGCCAGGTGCGTCTGGACGAACTCGTCTGCGATGGTGCTTTGGTGGCAACGCCTGCAGGCAGCACGGCTTACAACTATTCGGCACATGGCCCGATTCTGCCATTGGGCTCGTCGGTGATTGCCTTGACACCGATTGCGGCCTTCAGGCCACGCCGCTGGCGTGGTGCCTTGTTGCGTGCCGATACCGCGATCAAACTTGAAGTACTGGATGCCTACAAGCGTCCGGTCAGCGTGACCGCAGATTCCCATGAAATTCGCGATGTGGTCGAAGTGACGATCCGCGAATCACTGACTCGTACCGTGACTTTGTTGTTCGACCCGGAGCACAACCTGGAAGAACGCATTTTGAACGAGCAATTTGTAACCTGATCGAGTGGTCGCAGCCGATGAGAATGAAATCCGCTAAGCTGTCGCCATGAGTGAATCCAATAACAAACTTGTCGTCGCCATTTCTTCCCGGGCCTTGTTCGATCTGGAAGAAAGCCACGAGCTGTTCGAGCGCGAAGGCTTGCAGGCATATCAGCAATTCCAGAGAGATCGCGAAGACGAGCCGCTGGAGCCCGGTATCGCATTTCCGCTGGTAAAAAAACTGCTTGCCCTTAATCAGCACGGCAATCCCAAGCTGCCGATGATTGAAGTCATTTTATTGTCGAGAAATTCTTCCGATACCGGTTTGCGGATTTTCAATTCGATTGAACGCTTCGGTCTGGAAATTGTTCGTGCCGCTTTCACGAACGGCTCGCCGCCATTTCCCTATATCCAGCCGTTCGGTGCCCAGCTATTTTTATCGACGCATGTGGAAGATGTGCGGAATGCCCTGTCGGCAGGCGTTGCAGCTGCGACTATTTTGCCGTCGAAAGCGCCGGATATTTCACGCGACCAATTACGCATTGCATTCGATGGCGATGCCGTGATTTTCGGTGACGAGTCGGAGCGCATTTCGCAGGAGCAGGGTATGGAAGCTTTTGCCCGCAACGAGCGCGAACAGGCGCAGACGCCATTGAGTGGCGGCCCGTTCCGCGGCTTTCTGTCGGCATTGCATGAAATCCAATCGGCATTTCCACCCGATAAATCCCCGATTCGTACGGCGCTTGTCACAGCGCGTTCCGCCCCCGCCCACAAACGCGTCATCCTGACGCTCAGGCAATGGGGCGTGCGTCTCGACGAGGCATTATTTCTCGGTGGACGCGACAAGGGCCCGTTCCTGCAGGCATTTGGCGCCGATATTTTTTTCGATGATTCGCAGCATAATGTGGAAAGTGCCAGGCAACACGTTGCCACTGGCCATGTGCCGCACGGGGTAAGTAATGACGCGAAATAAGATATTCGGAATGCTGGTCGTTTTCCTTGCGTGTGTAATCCTGGGCTCCTGCCAAAAGGACAAGCAGAACAAGGCAGTCGATGCGAACGAGAAATCCGATCCTCTGGCTATGGAGTCGGAGCTCAATATCCTGGCTTTGGAAGGTCGTATCGAGTCGGGTAAAGGCAGCGCAGCCTTTGATTGGGTGACACCGTTCGAAACCGCGACAGGTTGCAAGGTGAATGCGGTTTTGCTGGATAACAATGACTTGTTTGCCTCAAGCCTTGCCGGCAATAAATTTGACCTGGTGATTGTCGCCGATTCCTTTTTATCGCCGGATGTTTTCCAGAAAATCGATTTCACGCGTATTCGGGCATTCAAAAATCTGGATAAGCGTTTTTCCATCAATGCTGCCGTTCAAAACCAGCTTGCGTTGCCCTTGCATTGGAAACTGCTGAAGCCGGTACTGCCATCGACTGAATCCATCGTCGAAATGGAAAGTACGCATTTGTTGGCAAATGCCCAAAATACGAATTGCGCCTACGCCTGGATGGAATGGACCTTGTCGCCGAAAGTACAGGCCGATATTGCCGCTGCGCTCGACACCATTCCGGTGATTCCGGCCGCCTGTGCGGGCAATGAATTGCTGGGTGACGAAGCTTGCAAGCAGCGTGCGAGTGAAGCTCCGGTCGACGTAAAGTAGGGCGTGCAGCGCCTAGCCTACGATTTGTTTCTGCCGAACACATAAAGCCCGCACGCCAATAAAGAAACCGCAGCACTCGCCAAAAACGCAGCGTGCCCCTTGTCGAGGTCCCACATCACCGATGCCAGTCCTGCGCCCAGCACACCACCGATGCCGGAGCTGAAACCGTACATCAGGCTTTGGCCGGCTTTCGCGAGATGGCCCGGGAAAAATTTTCCCATTGAATGCATGCAGCATGCATGGAATACCGCGAAACCGAATGCATGCGTGGTCTGTGCCAATAGCATTATCGTGAAGTTGTCGGCATACAGTGCAGTGACGGCCCAACGCACAGCGGTAATCAGCAAGCAGAAGATAATCAGACGATGCGCACCGAAACGCGATATGAGTTTCGGCGCTTGCCAGAACATCGCGATTTCAATCAATACGCCGGTTCCCCACAGGATTCCGATATGGCCGCCATCGTGGCCATGCGCTTGCAGGTGCAGGGTATAGAAAACATAGAACGCGCCGAAACTTAGCTGTGCCAATAAAACCACAAACAGGAAATGCGGGACCCCGGGGCGTCGCCATAATTCGACAAACCGAACACCGGCTTTTTCAATATGCGGTGCAGGATCGAAACGGTGCGGCCATGCAGCGAGTACCGTTGCAATGAACAAGGGCATCGTTAACCATGGAAAAGTCTCATTGCCAAAATGATCCAGAAGTTTTCCGTAACTGGACGCAATGATCAAGAATCCTACCGAGCCCCAGACCCGGATACGACCGTATTGGTGCGTGTCTTTTCCGAGAGCTTCCAAGGTCATGGCTTCGAATTGCGGCATCACGGCGTTATAGAAAAAGCCGAACAAGGCCATAATGATGAATAATTGCAGTGTGGTTTTCGTCAGCGTAAAGCCGGCAAAGCACAGCAAAGTCAGCAAGGTGCCAATGACAAACCAGTGCCCCGGTTTTTTCGATTTTTCGATGAAGCGGTTCCAGGCCGGTGGGCCGATAATTCGGGTGCCGTACCACAGGCCCAGCATGGTAGCGACCACATAGCCGCTGAAGCCCAGCGAATCCACCCAGCGGCTGATATAGGGCGTGTATGCGCCAAGCGCTGCGTAATAGAAGAAATAGAAAAGGGAGAAGTGCCGAAGCTTGTTTTGCATGCCGCCAAAAATAACATGCCGGTGATTATTCCGGGCAAAAAAAACGGCCAGTTTGACTGGCCGTAAAGGTCTAACGTCGGGGAAACTTTTCTTTGCGGGATTTAGAGTCGTGTGCCCACGCGTGCGGCACTTTCGCGCGATTCCAGTTGTGTCATGCGGGTTTGGTCTTTCAGTTCGACAAATTTCAGTTCGAACGGCGCGCCGTAACCGGCCGGCAGATTCGCGCGATCAAAATTCAGGTTCAACAAGCCTTTACCCTGCTTGAACCAGTTTGCCATCGCTGCCTGTGCAACCGGTCTCGCTACGCCATCACGACCGGTCGCATAGAGCGTGCCGCTCAATTCATAACGGCCTGACGAGCCCACCTGGATCGGCATGCTGAATGACAAAGCCTGCGGGTTGAAACGGAATTCGCCATTCAATTTCGCCGTTGGCTGGGCAATTGAAATCACCGTGCGGGCATCGCGTTGAATACGCAGATTGCCATCACTTGCACCTGCCAACACCTGGACTTCCCACAACCCCGGTTGGTGGACGACTTCATTCGGCAGCTTGCTGATGGCACGTAGTGACCCATTTTCATTTTTGAATGTGATGTCATAGCTCTTACCCGATGGTGAAACCAGCAGGCCGCTGATTTCCGTGCCGGCCATCGCTTTTTCATTTTTGCCCAGCAAGGCATTCACGACCAATTGATCGCCGGCCAGATAATTCTGTCGATCGGCTTTGGCCTGCAGCGTGATATCGCTGTTTGGCTCAAACACGTGAACCAGATATCGACCGCTGGCTTTCGGAACCATCAACTGAAAACGACCTTCGCCCAGTCCGTCGGCAATTTTCACGATCGCAGTACCGTTGCCGACATCCATGCCGGCTTTCTGCAGTTGATCGGTATTGGCTTGCTGCGAAAATGCTTTCGCATTGTCGATAGCTTTGCCGTTGCGCAGCAATTTCATATTGCCTGGAACGATTGCGGCGGCGCCCGTCGCAGGGCTGATACGAATCAATGCACCCGGTGCCGTGGTGTCGATCATCAGGCCTTTGCTTAATTCATTGCCGTCGGTTTGCATCCAGAATTCGCGGCTTTCGGCAGTAAATGGCGTGCTTGTGCTTAATTCGTTTTGTGGATTCAAGGCATAGGAAAATGAAACCGCCTTGCGTTCGAACTGACCGGCAGGCACCGGAATATTTACCAGGCGCGATGAAATCAAATCGTTGTTGCGGCTAGACAGGCGATTATCGTTGCCGGCCTGGGCCAGACAGGAAGCGCTTAATAATGTAACCAATAATAATTTGCGCATGATTAAAACCTCAATTCGACATGTCGGTACGAAGGATGGAATCCAGGCCAAAACAGGCGCGGCGACTTTGGTTGTGCGAGAGCGGCTCGGCGCCCGCCATGCGGGTCTTGTCGGTGAACCAGACACTGCCGGCAGCCGATTGGCTGCTGCAGTTCAGGAAGCCGTCAGAGCAGCTGTTCAACCAGTTTTGCGTCGTTTCCAATCCGACATTTTCGAAGTAACCACCACAATAACTATCCGAATCCCAAATGGCGGAATCGACATCGGTACCCACCACGCTGCGGAACAGTTTCGGTAGTGCAGGGCGGCCGCTGGTACCGTACAAATTGTTTGCGTTGTACTGCGCCATCCAGCTGACTTGCTGCTGTCTGACGGCATCGGATTTGTAGCCAAGCAGCCAGCCCAATGAAGTTTCAAAAACGTTGCCCGATATCGTTGCGTCGGCCAGTGGCGTTCCTGCCGACGAAGGTGCAAGCGCATTAACGCGCACGATTTTCGAAATGATGTTCGGGTAACGGCTGTCATAAGTCGGATTCGACATGATCCAGCGCATCACGTTGCCGCCGTTGGAGTGGGTGATCACGATCAGTCGCGTGATTCCCTTGCTGCTGATGAAGTTGCTGAGTTGTCCGGCCAGGCAACCGGATGCACGGCTGTCCCACATGTATTGTTCGAAGTTGCAATTGATCACGACGTAATTGGCAGGATTTGGCAAACCGGCGCGAACATTGTTGACCATCGTCGGTTGCCAGTAATTGTTATAGGCATCGGTTTGATTGCCGGTGCCATGGACAAACGCCACGCCCGTATTTGCCGAGCACACACCTGATAAAGCCAACAAAGCAGCAAGTAATAAATAG
>Ga0208628_1000152_pt1 | contig 42363 bp, 45 predicted proteins | sample LakWasMet16_LOW5_2_FD_183864 | JGI IMG/M metagenome (GOLD analysis project Ga0208628, IMG submission 183864) | Freshwater sediment methanotrophic microbial communities from Lake Washington under simulated oxygen tension - Sediment Metagenome... | ecosystem: Environmental > Aquatic > Freshwater >... | reverse complement strand
TTTTACCCTGCGCGCCGGCCGCTTCTTTTCGAATATCGGTTATCTGAATAGTCACCACGCGCATACCGATAAATTCTTTGATCGTCCGCTGGCTTATCAGGCATTCCTGGGTAATCAATACGGCGACGACGGCGTGCAATTGCGTTGGGTCGCACCGACTGACCTGTTTCTGGAATTCGGTGCCGAAGTTTTTGCCGGCAATAATTATCCTTCCGGTGGTGCTGGTAATAGCGGCGCCGGCGTACATACATTGTTTGCGCATGCCGGCGGTGATGTCGGCGATGAAAATTCCTGGCTGGCGGGTGTTTCGATGTTGAAATCCAGCACGGCGGGTAGCGAAGATGGTTTCGTCGGCGACAACACCTTGTACGTTGCCGATATGACCTGGAAGTGGGCGCCACAAGGCAATTTCAAGGATGGCGGCATTACGTTGCGCGGTGAATATTTCGTGGATGATCGCGATGGCCAATACGTCGATCCGATCAACCCCTTATTCGATCAGGACTGGAAGGGAGTGCGACACGGCGCATATTTCGAGGGCGTTTACCGCATCAATCGTAATTGGGAAGCCGGCTATCGCTACGACAAGTTGTTTGCCGATGAGAACGGCCCGTATGCCAGCAATTTCGATCCGAGCCGTAACAGCGTGATGCTGACCTGGCTTAATAGCGAATTCAGTCTGATACGCCTGCAATATAGCCGCGACGAATCAAACTCATTGGACACTGACAATGCCCTCACCCTGCAATACCAGATGTCACTCGGTGCGCATGGCGCGCATAAATTTTAAGGAATCATCATGAAAAAGTTTTTTCCGATTGTATTGCTGCTGGCTTCCACGATTGCTGCTCCGGCCCATGCGAGCCTGAAAGTGTTTGCCTGCGAACCGGAGTGGGGTTCCCTGTTGCAGGAATTGGCCGGCGATAAAATCACGGTGGATGTTGCAACCTCCGCCTTGCAGGACGTTCACCAGATTGAAGCCAAGCCAAGCCTGATTGCGAAAGTTCGGCGCGCCGATTTGGTGGTATGCACCGGTGCCGATCTGGAAGTGGGCTGGTTGCCGCAATTGCTGCGCCAATCCGGAAATCCGAAAGTGATATCGGGCGCGGGCAATTTCATGGCTGCGAACCAGATTACGACACTCGATAAACCGACCCAGCTTGATCGTGCTGCCGGCGATGTGCATCCGCAAGGCAACCCGCATTTCCAGATGGACCCTTATCGCGTTCTGACGATTGCAAAAGCACTCGATGCACGTCTGGTACAACTCGATGCCGCGAATGCCGCCGTGTATCAAAAACGTCTTGCCGATTTCAGTGCGCGCTGGTCTGCCGCCATCAAGCGTTGGGAAGTAAAAGCGGCGCCGTTGAAAGGCCGAAAAATCATCGTGCAACATTCCAGCTGGGTTTATCTTGAACGTTGGCTGGGTCTTGAACAAATCGGCGCACTGGAACCCAAGCCCGGAGTGCCGCCCACCAGCGCGCATTTGGCTAGCCTGATTGGCACCGCAAAAAGCAGTAATACGCTGGCCATCGTGCGGGCGGCGTATCAGGATTCGAAATCGAGCCTGTGGCTGTCGGAACGTACCGGCGTGCCTGCTGTTGTGCTTCCATTGACTGTCGGTGGCGATGCGCAATCGAAAGATTTATTCAGTCTGTTTGATTCCACGGTCGATAAATTGTTGAGCGTGGCGAAATGAGTCTCGAACTGAATTGGGATGGCCTGGATGCCAGCATTCTCGGTCCGGCTTGTCTGGCCGGTTTGATCGTGTTGGCAACCCATGTGCCACTGGGTAAACAGGTCTTGTCGCGCGGAATTATTTTTATCGATCTCGCCATCGCGCAAATCGCCGCGCTCGGCGTTATCCTCGCGCATTTTTGCGGAGTCGATGAGCAGAGTTTCGGCGTGCAGATCGCTGCCGCCACGGCTGCTTTGGCAGGTGCCGGCTTGCTGGCCTGGACGGATAAACGCTGGCCGGAATATCAGGAGCCCTTGATCGGAACATTATTCGTATTGGCGGCCACCGGTAGTCTGTTATTGCTAGCGAATAATCCGCAAGGCGGCGAAAATCTGAAAGATCTGTTGGTCGGCCAGATTCTGTGGGTCAGCTTTGCCCAGCTAATTCCAGCTGCGATTCTTTCGGCGGTGTTACTGGTATTCCTGTGGTTGCGCAGAGGTCGTTTGACTGGCCTGTTCTTCTACGCATTATTTGCGCTGGCGATTACCGTCTCGGTGCAGTTGGTCGGGGTCTATCTGGTGTTTGCCAGTTTGATCGTGCCGGCATTGGCGACTGCAGGTATGTCCGGGAGATGGCGATTATCAGCGGCCTACGTCATTGGTGCACTGGGTTATGCCTCGGGACTGGTTTTGTCGGCAGTTTTCGATCTGCCAAGTGGTGCCCTGATTGTCTGGACTTTGGCAGCCTGTGCCTTGTTGGCCCAGTTGGTGCCAGCTGTCAGGCGCTCGCATCCTGCGCATATTGAAGTCGGCAAGCAGGTTTAAGCGGAAACATGTGTTATATTATTACAGTAGATGAATAGGCCCCCGCACAAAATGGCTGCAATCCCTCCGTCAAAACTTTGGACATTCACGCGCATTGCCGACTCGGTCGGTAGCGTGGGCGCCATGCTGTGTGCGATTCATTGCGCGCTGTTGCCCTTGGTTATCGCAGCTCTGCCGGCATTGGGTATTAGTGCCTTGGCTTCGACCAGCCTGGAGTGGGGCTTCGTCGTGTTCGCCACTGTTTTGGCCATCACCAGTCTGTGGCAGGGTTATCGCAAACACCGGGTTTATCGCGCATTGGCCTTTCTGGTACCTGGTTTGGTGGCGGTCTGGTCGGGCGTACTGATTCCGAATGTGCATCATTCGGTCGTGCCACATGCTGTCGTGATGACGATTGGCGGCACCCTTATTGCGGTTGCCCATCTGATCAATCTTCGCCTGACCCATGGTCACGTGCACGATGCCGGCTGCCATCATCATTAATAACTTGGTCACTAGCCGGTAAAATGCTAGCATACGCACCTATTTGTAGAACCAATCACTAAGGAAAGCATCATGGGTAAGGGCGATCGTCGCACCGCGAAAGGCAAACGTAATATCTCCAGCTACGGCGTAAGCCGTCCGACCGAAAGCAAAACGGTCGTTGGTAAAGCGGTTGCCGCGCCAAAAGCCGCTGCTGCTCCAGCTAAAAAAGCACCTGCCAAGAAAGCAGCTGCCAAGTAATTGCAAGGGTGACGTAGGAGCGGCTTCAGCCGCGAAAAAACCTGCGAAATTCTTGAAAAAAAAAGCCCCGCGACGCGGGGCTTTTTTATGCGTGGTGTATCGAGTGAACCGGATTTCCGCCGAGCCAATAACTCAATTCCGCCGGATGCCTGAAACTCCATTGCACAAAATCGGCGCGTTGCCCTGCAATCAATTGACCGCGATCTTTCAAACCCAGCGCCGCCGCCGCATGAACGGTCGCACCGAGTAGCGCTTCTTCCGGCGTAAGTTTGAAGTGCGTGCAGGCGAGTGACATTGCCAAATGCAATGACTGCAGAGGTGAAGTGCCGGGATTCAAATCAGTGGAAACCGCCATCGCCACGCCATGTTTGCGAAACAGCTCGATCGGCGGAAGTTTTGTTTCACGCAGGCAATGAAATGATCCCGGCAATAGTACTGCGACGGTACCCGATTGCTTCATCGCGATGACAGCAGCTTCATCGGTGTATTCCAGATGATCGGCCGACAAGCCGGAAAACTCGGCCGCCAGTGCCGCAGCCTGCATATTGCTGAGCTGGTCGGCATGAAGTTTTACCGGCAAGCCCAGATTTTTCGCGCATTCGAAAACGCGCCGTGTCTGCTCAACGGTGAAGGCAATGTTTTCGCAGAAGGCATCGACGGCATCGATCAGATTTTCTTCGTGTAAGCGCCGCATCCAGTCACAGACAGTCGTGATGTAATCATCGCTGCGCCCGGCAAATTCTGGCGGCAGTGCATGGGCGCCAAGAAAAGTGGTCTTGATCGTGATGCCGGTATGTTCGCCAAGATGCCTGGCAACGCGTAGCATTTTCCGTTCGGATTCAAACGTCAGTCCGTAACCGGATTTTATTTCCAGGGTGGCAACGCCTTCATGAATCAGGTTTTGCAGGCGCGGCAATGATTGCGCGAAAAGTTCAGCTTCACTGGCATCGCGCGTTTGCTTGACGGTGGAAATAATGCCGCCACCCTCGCGTGCAATTTGTTCGTAGCTCACGCCTTGTAGTCGGCGTTCGAATTCGACCGCGCGATCACCGGCGAACACCAGATGGGTATGGCAATCGATAAGTGCTGGTGTTATCCAGCGGCCGTGCGCATCTTCGACATGGTGTGCCGGAATATCCGCAAGCTCCGGCATGTCTTTCATCGGGCCGGCGTACATGATGATGCCGTCTTTCCAGGCGATGGCTGCCTGTTCAATCGCGCCATAAGCGCCGAGATCGTTGCGCATCGTGGCCAGTCTGGCATTGATGATCATTCCGTTGCTGGAGCTCATGTAATCCATCCTTGCTGGCGTAGTTCGTTCAAGATGATATCGCGATGGGCATCCAGTTGCGGAGGCGGCAGGCGGTATTCGACCGGTGAACTACTCATCTTCAACGGACTGCCAATCATGTGCACGTTTCCGATTTCGATTTGCATGCCGCGTGCAATTGTTACCGGATGTTCGATTGCCTGCTTGACTGAATTGATTGGCGCAATCGGGATGCCGGCTTTTTCGAACAGGTTTTGCCAGTGCAATAAAGTCTGCGACCCAAAAAGTTCTTGCAATTCGGCTATCAATGTCTCCCGATTGACTACGCGGGCGGCATTGTCGATATAGCGAGAGTCTTTCAGCAGCTCGGGTTTTTCAAGCGCCGCACAACAATCACGCCACAGATTTTCACTGGCAACCGCCAATACGAAATGGCCATCGCTTGCCGAGAAAACCTGATAGGGAACGATATTCGGATGTTGATTGCCCAGACGTTTTGCTTCCTTGCCGCTGAACAAAACACCACTCGCGGAATTCGCCAGCAATTGCAGTTGTGTTTCGAATAATGAAATTTCAAGCGACTGGCCTTCGCCGGTTTTCATGCGGTGAATCAAGGCGGCAAGAATAGCCATCGTTGCATTTTGTCCTGAAGCAATATCGGTAATTGCAGTGCCGCTACGATAAGGCATGTCATCGATAGGACCTGTTATTGACATCAATCCGGCTTCGGCCTGGATCGCAAAATCGTAGCCGGGTTTATAGGCGTCGGGACCGGTACGGCCATAACCGGAAATCGAGCAGTAGATAATTCCCGGATTGATTTTTTTTGCCGTGGCGTAATCTACACCCAGACTTTCGGCGCCGCCGGTGCGGTAATTCTCGATCAGGATATCGCTTTGCTTTATCAGCGCCTCGATAAGCGGTCGTGATTCCGGCAATCGCAGATCCAGTGCAATCGAACGCTTATTGCGATTGCAGCAGGCGAAGTAGGCCGACAAGCCATCGCGAAAGGGCGGGCCCCAGCCGCGCGTGTCATCACCGGTGGGCGGTTCTACCTTGATCACGTCGGCACCTAGATCCGCCAATGTCATGCCACACCAGGGGCCGGCCAATACGCGGGCCAGTTCCAGCACTTTGATTCCGGACAATGCACTCATGCCAATATTGTAGCCTGAGGTTAGAATGTCGGCATGAGCAAAATACTGAAAATCGCCGGTATGCCCAATTTACATTCGCATGCCTTCCAGCGGGCGATGGCGGGTTTGACCGAAAGACAAAGCAATCCGAGCGACAGCTTCTGGACCTGGCGCGAGCTGATGTATCGCTTCGCATCACGGATTACGCCCGAGCAATTGCACGCGATTGCCGCCCAGCTCTATGTCGAAATGCTGGAAGCCGGTTACACCTCGGTTTGCGAGTTTCATTATCTGCATCATCAGCCCAACGGGTTGCCTTACGAAAATGCTGCCGCCATGTCGCAGGCCATTATTCAGGCGGCACAAGATACCGGTATCCGTTTGACCTTATTGCCGGTGCTTTACATGACCGGTGGTTTCGATGGCCGTGCGTTGAATGACCAGCAGAAACGTTTCAGTCATTCGGTTGAAAATTTTCTTGGTCTGATTGCGAAATTACAGACACAGGAAAATGACAAGCTGAAAATCGGTATCGCCTTGCATAGTCTGCGTGCCGTTCCGGAAATGGCTATACGCGAAGTATTGGCCGGTGTTTCCGGGAAGTTTCCAGTCCATATTCATATCTCCGAACAAATGGCCGAGGTGAATGATTGCATCGCCACGCGCAATGCAAGGCCGGTGCAGTGGTTGATGGACAATGTCGAGGTAAATCAGGATTGGACACTGGTACATGCGACCCATCTTGATGATGCCGAACTCGCACTGATGGCCAAATCAAAAGCAACCGTCGCCATTTGTTCTACGACTGAAGCCAATCTGGGTGATGGTTTTTTCCGCTTGCGAGATTTTATTGGCAAAGATGGCGCATTCGGCATTGGTTCGGATTCCAATACATCAATTTCGCCGGTCGAAGAATTACGCTGGCTCGAATACGGGCAGCGCTTGTTGCATCGGCAACGCAATATCGCCGTGACAGCCGATCAAACCAGTGTTGGCGAATTTTTGTGGCGGAAAGCGGTGCGCGATGGGCGTGTCTCGACGCAGCAGGATTGTTCGGAGGATTACCTGATTCTGGATAAAAACGCAGTGGCCTTCGCAGGCGTTAACGACACCACGCTATTCGACCGATTAATATTCTGCGGCAATCGCGCACTGATCAGCGATGTGTATGTAGCCGGCAAGCAGGTTGTTGCCGATGGCAGGCATGCGGATCGGGAAAGTATCGCCACGAATTATGCAAAGGCATTGAACGAACTGCTCGCGTAGGAGGGCCCTTGGGCCCGACCAACGTTCAATAGGTCGCCCGCAAGCGGGCTCCTACGTAGGAGGGCCCTTGGGCCCGACGAATTGCACGCAAGTCGCCCGCAAGCGGCCTCCTACAGCCAGCCTTGCTGTCTTGCGAGACGATAGGCTTCAATGCGGTTCGACACCCCCAGCTTGCTGATGATCTCGGATAAATAATTTCGCACGGTGCCTTGCGACAGCGAAAGCTGTGACGCAATCTCGGCCGAGCTGCTGCCTTCACCAGCCATGCGTAAAACCTGACGTTCGCGATCCGTCAACGGGTCTTGTTCAGTCCAGGCCGCCATCGCGAGTTGCGGGTCGATTACGCGGCCGCCGCGATGTACTTGCCTGAGCGCATCGGCCAATTGTGCCGATGGCGAGTCTTTCAAAAGATAGCCGCGCACGCCGGCATCGAGCGCACGCCGCAGATAACCGGCGCGTGCGAATGTCGTCACGATCACGACGCGGGTATTGCCTGCATCATCATGCACGCACTGGGCGAGTTCGAGGCCGGTGAGCTTGGGCATTTCGATGTCCGAAACAAGCAGGTCTGGCTTGTGCAGCTTCACCATTTCCCAGGCCATTTCACCATCGGCTGCATCGGCAACGATTTCAAAATCGGGCTCAAGTTTCAGCAATGCCACGAGCGCGCCACGCACCATGGCCTGGTCTTCTGCAAGAACGATACGAATCATTTTTCAGCGCGCATTAGGATAAACATGCCTGAACGTTATCATTCGCCGCTGCGCGTGGCTAGGCTGCCAATAACATCGCCGGATGCCTTTTTTTCTAGAATGGGGCAGCTAAGACTCAGGCGTACGCCGCCGTGGGGGCCGGTATCAATTTCCAGTTTTCCGCCCAGCAATTCCAGTCGTTCGCGCATGCCGCTCAAGCCGTGCCCCGGCGTGACGAGAGTATTTTTACCGTCGTCGGAAATCTGCAGTTGCAAGGTGTTTTTGTTTTTCACCAATTCGATTTCCACCTGGCGCGCATTCGAGTGGCGAATGATATTGGTGATTGCCTCGCGTACCGCCAGAGCCAATACGGTTTCCACTTCGGCAGACAGCTCAACCGGTGCCAGTTGGTAATGCAATTGAATATCCGCCGACAATAGCGAAAGGCGGGCATTGGCCAATTCCGCTTCCAGTCCTGCCAAACGGATTCCGGCAACGGCAATCCGGATTTGTCCGAGTGCATCGCGCGCCACTTTTTCGACTTCACGGATTTGGATAATCGCGGCATCCGGATCGCGTTCGAATAATCGGCTCGCCAATTCGCTTTTCATCACGATCAATGACAGGGTATGACCGAGGACATCATGAAGATCGCGACCGATCCGTTCACGCTCGGCACTTTGCGCCAGCCGTTGCACTTCCTGCTGGCTCAATTTCAGGCTCTGGTTGCTACGTTCGATGCTGTTGTTGTAGAGCGTGTAGAAGACCAGCATGCAGGACATGATTGCGGTGCCGGCATAGAAGACCAGCGGGTATTTCAGCCAATAGGTTTGAATGGCCATCAATACCAAAGCGACAACGAGAAAGATCATCGCAGTGCGAGCCTTGAACACATGCGCCGCCGAAATGACGCCGTAAATCAGGTAGGTGTTGGCGCCGTAGTTGTACGGCATCACGGCAAAACACAGCGCCAACATTGCTGTGGCAGTGAAAGCCACGTTGCGCCCCTTGTTCATGAATGTCACAAAATGCAGTGGCAGGAAAACCGCAATGCTGGCAAGCGTAACGATGGTTTGGGTGGTATTCCATTTCGGGCTGAAAAACATCGGCATGAAAAGGAATATCAAATACACCAGATTGATATAGGGCATGTATTTGTATTTGTCGGCATACAAATTCGCCTCGGGCACAACGCGATGGCCTTGCGATTGTTTTTTGTCTTCGAGCAAAGCCATCGTTTTATCCTTGAAAGCCTTATTTGATTTCGACATCGTCGATCACGAAACGGAAGTTGCCTTCCGGCGCACTCGCATTGAACGAGAAGCCGGTCACTTGCGACAATTCTAGTCCGGTAAAGCCATCCAACGGTAGTCGAATTTGTTGCCATTCAGTGCCTGCGACAAAGCTTTGGCTTGGTGGAATGCCGCCTTGTGTCGTGGCGAATGTCATAACGCTGTACTTCCGGCCGTCGCCCTTGACCCAGAAGACCAGGTCTTTTGCTTTCGAATAATTTACGGGTTGCATGGCTTTTGCGCCTGGTGCAAAAAATGCGCCGGCCCAGGGATAGGCGAAACCCGTTTTGATCTGGCCACTGATTTCCATGGCGCCTTTGCTTTGATTGGCGCCGCCTTCAATCAGTTTGATGCTCGCTTCCGATTCGCCGCCCATTTGTTTGTCGGTTGTAACCGACCAGCCTTTGCCGTACTGGCTCGTAATGGTTTCCTGTTCGAAATCGCTGACGAGTATATCGGTCGGGAATGCCGAAGTTTCTGCAGCCAGCGTGCCGATTTTGTTGCGCTCAAGTCGATAAGCATTCTTCCAGATAAATGCGATGTCGCGCGTGGCTGCAATATTTTTTGTCGGATCGCCATTCACCAGAATCAAATCCGCGCGCATGCCGACGGCGATACGTCCGCGATCATTCAAGCCGAATATTTTGGCAGGCAGGGCTGTGGCTGCATTCAGTGCTTCAGCCGGCGACAGGCCGCCCCTGACCAATAATGCAAGTTCACCGTGCAAACTCGCACCGTGCGCTGTGCCGGGATTGCCTGCGTCGGTTCCGGCCAGCAAGGCGATGCCGGCGTCATGCAGAAGTTTTATGCTGGCCAAAGCATTTTCCAGTACTTTCGGATTTTGCCATTGTGGCGGGAAAGCGGCTTTGAGTGCATTGTTTTGCGATACGGTCAGGTAATCCTGCAAAGCGGCATCGGCGGCCAGTTTTTTTCCTTCGTCGGCGCCGGCCAGACTGCCGGTAACCGACAAGGTCGGCACGATAAACATGTTCTGTTTTTTGGCCTGTTCGATAAAAGCTGTGTCGGCAACCTGGTCAATAAAGCTATGCACCAGGCCATCGGCACCCTGATCGGCCATGATTTTTGCCTGCTTGTAAGACGCGATATGGATCAATGCCTTCTTGTTATTTTCGTGCGCGGATTTGATCAATGCCAGAGTCACATCCGGCGGGAGTGATTTTATTTTTACGGTCGGACCATAAGCGCTGCCATCATCGAACACGATCTTGATGTAATCCGAACCCTCGGCGATTCGTGCTTGTACGAAGGCCGGTGCTTCTTCGGCGGTGGTCAAGGTCGGTATTTTCATGCCGTATTCGGTGCCATGGCCACCGGGAACGGTAGCCAATGTGCCAGCGGACCACAGATCGGCCATATCGGTTCGTGCATAGCTTTCGCGCTGCTTTTTGGCGCCGACGAGCTGATGCCAATCGGTAAACATGTCCATTTCGGTGGTAACACCGAAACGCAGCGCTTCTTTCCGTGCATCACCATAAGTATGCGTGTGCGAATCAATCAGGCCTGGCAGCAAGGTCTTGCCGGCACCATCGTAGACAGGCGTGTTGTCGGGAATCTTTATGTTCTCACCGATGGCGGCAATCTTGCCATCCTGTATTAACAAAGAGGTTTTCTCGATGGTTTTTTCACCATCGAAGACACGAACATTATTGATGGCGAAAGAATTTCCCGATTGTTTTATTTCCACTTCAGGAATATTTTTTTTGGCATTCTGTGCTGCGGGGTTCAGCATTACCGCTGAACCTGCCGCGATAGCCAATAATGAACAGGCCAATGCCACTTGCCAGCCGCTTGAAATTTTCATGGTCCATTCCTTATTTCAGTTTCATGCGTGACCAGAAGGTCACTGCGAGCCAGAGCATTACCAGGGTAAATGCCGCCAGATAGGCAATGTGTTGCCACAGTGGTACGCCCAGATCATTGCCGATAACCTTCAACGCAATTTGCGATGCATGGTAGGAGGGCCAGATCGGCGCTATCTTGCCGAGAAATTTCGGCAGCATGCTGATGGGTAGCCAAAGCCCGGAAAGAAATGCCATCGGCAGGTAGATGAAATTCACGACGGCAGGAGCTGCCTGTCCATTGACGAGCGTGCCGATCACCAAACCCATCGCACAGAAAGGCAATGAACTGAGCAAACTGATCACAAGCAACAACAACCATTGCGTTGCAGCAAGATGCACGCCCCCCAGTGTGCCTGCCAACAGGGCAAGCTCCACAAAAATGATGAACGCAAAGATCAATGCCATCACCATCTTGGAAACGAAGTACGCACCAGGCAGGGCAGGAACGGCGCGGCGCCATTTCAGCCAGCCGCGATCTTTTTCCATGGCAACGCTGACGCCGAAGCCAAACAGGCCGGGGCCCATCACGCCGAAGATGGAGTAGGTCGCCAGCATATAAGTACTCATTTCGGTTTTGCCACTGCCCATCAACACGCCAAACAAAGTGTAGAACATGGCGGGAAAAACAAGCGCAGGCAATGCGAACATCGGCATACGCAACATGCGGATAAATTCCAGTTTTGCTTCAGTCGCATAAACATTGAATGGACTGTATTTTGAAATTGTGGATGCGGTGTTCATTACGCTTGCTCCTTGGTCAGTTCGACAAATGCTTCGGCCAGGCCGGCGCGCTTTATTTCAAGTTGTTGAAGCGCATGGTCTTCACTGAGCAAGCGGCGCGTTACCGATTCGACATCCATGGTTTGAATCGTCAGGTATTCGCCGTCATAACCCACGCTATCTATATTCGGCCATTGTTTGATATCGGTGATATTCAAACTACTTACGCAACGAATCCGGCGCATGGCTACGCGTGAACGAATCGATTCGACACTGCCTTCGGCGATGACCGAGCCTTGCGCAATCACGATCACGCGATTGGCCAACGCTTCGGCTTCTTCCAGATAGTGCGTGGTCAGTACGATCGAACATCCTTCGGCAACCAGTTTCCGCAAGCTGACCCACATTGCTTCGCGGGCTTCGATATCGAGGCCGACGGTGGGTTCGTCCAGAAACAGGATTTCGACCTTGGCGCAAATGGCCATCGCAAATTGCACGCGGCGTTGCTGGCCGCCGGACAATTTTCCGTAGGGGCGTTTTAATAAATCGGTGATGGCCGCCATTTCGGCGAGTTCTTTCAAGTCGCGTGGAAGCGGATAGTAGCTTTGCGTCAGCTCGATCAATTCCGATACGCGCAGGGTTTCCGGCAGCTCGGCGCTTTGCAGCATTACGCCGATACGTTGCCTGGCAGAAAGCTCCTGCGGATCCTGGTCGAACAGACTGACCTTGCCGGAATCGGCTTCGATCAGATTCAGCAGTAATGAAACCGCCGTGGTTTTGCCGGCGCCGTTGGGGCCGAGCAGGGCCAAAATCTCGCCAGTGTTAACCGACAGATTGAGTCCATTCAGGGCAGTCACATTGCCGTAGCGTTTGCCGACGTTCTCGAGTCTGGCCAATGTCGTAATGGTATTTTGTGAATCGCACATGGGTGTTTCCTCCGTGCGAGCAGTGTGCTGAATCGGTCCGGTGCCGGTTAGTGGGCTTCGTCAGTGATGTCATATGACATTTGTCAGGTCGGGCCCAAGGGCCCTCCTGCGCAGGAGGGCCCTTGGGCCCGACGCTTTGCTTTAAACTGCCGATACACCTATAAAGTACGGAATCATCATGACCCATCACATCAACGGTTTGTTCGATGTAAAAATGAGCCCGCAAGCTGCGGCGGAAAATGAAGAAGCCAGCATCGGTCGCATGTTGCTCGACAAGCAATTCCATGGCGATCTGGAGGCGGATAGCAAAGGTCAAATGCTCGCCCACATGACATCGGTCAAAGGTTCGGCAGGTTATGTGGCGATGGAAAAAGCCGTCGGCACATTGCAAGGGCGCAAAGGCAGTTTTGTGCTGCAGCACAGCGGCACGATGAATCGTGGTGCCCCCACATTGGTGCTTACTGTTGTACCTGATTCCGGCACCGATGAGCTGGAAGGACTAACTGGTTCAATGACAATCACGGTTGCCGATGGCAAGCATTTTTACGGTTTTGATTACGATCTGCCTGCACAAGAATAGCTGTCATCAAGGCCCGGCAGGTATATCAATCATCCAGCCCGCCATGTGATTTAGCAGGCCAAAAACGGTAAGCTACGACAATCGAATTTTCCGGAATAAGCGCCCATGGATTTAATCAGTATTGTCGGCATTGTCTTAATCGTGATCGCCGCACTGTGCATCAAGAAAATTGTCGGGTTTCTGTTTAAATCCCTGATGTTCATCGTGTTGCTGGCAGGCGTGTATTTCTTCCTCGGCCCGCATTTCGGATTGCCGGTTCCGAGTTTCTGAATTGTCGACATACGGTGCGTCAAGACGCACCCTATACCGTTGCTTCTTCCTGTTGCTGCTGCAACGCCCACATATTGGCGTAATGGCTGTTCGCTGCCAGCAGATCCGAATGGGTGCCGCGCTCGATGATTTTTCCGGCATCGAGCACGATGATTTCATCGGCATCCATAATCGTTGAAAGGCGATGGGCAATCATCAAGGTGGTGCGGCCGATCGCTATGCGATCCAGTTCGGTCTGTATGGCGCGTTCACTGGCGGAATCGAGCGCCGAGGTGGCTTCGTCGAAAATCATGATCGGCGGATTTTTCAACAATGCACGCGCTATCGCGACGCGTTGTTTTTCACCGCCGGATAATTTCAGGCCGCGTTCGCCAACCGGGCTTTCATAACCATCGGGCAGGTGGGTGATGAACCTGTGCAATTGTGCCGCCTTGGCGGCGGATTCGACCTCTTCATCACTCGCACCGGGTTTTCCGTAGCGAATGTTGTAACGGATATCATCGTTGAACAACACGGTGTCCTGCGGCACGATGCCGATGCAGGCGCGTACCGAATCCTGGGTCAGGTCGCGAATGTCGTGGCCATTGATCCGGATCGCACCTTCGCCGACATCGTAAAAACGGTAAAGCAAACGCGAGAGAGTTGATTTGCCACTACCGGAATGGCCGACAACGGCCAATGTTTTTCCTGGAGCAATCTTGAAACTGATGCCGTGCAGGATTTCTCGGCGCGGATCATAGGAAAAACGGACATTGTCGAACTCGACACTCGCTTGCTCGGTGTCCAGTGGCCGGGCACCGGGGTTGTCCTTCACTTCCTGGTCTTCATCGAGCAAACCAAACAGGCGGTCGATATTCGTCAATGCCTGTTTTACTTCGCGGTACATCATGCCCAGATAATTCAACGGTGCCGACAATTGCAGCAGATAGGCATTCACCAGCACGAGATCGCCGATGGTCATCGTGCCATTGACTACACCTAGCGCAGCGCGCCACATCATCGCCGTCACGCCCAGCGAAATAATCAGGCTCTGGCCGACATTCAATACCGCAAGCGTCTTCAGGCTTTTGACGGTGGCTTCTTCCATGTTTTTCAGGCTGACATCGTAACGATCGGCTTCGAGTTTTTCATTGTTGAAATATTTCACGGTTTCGAAATTCAACAGTGAATCGACTGCTCGGGAACTGGCCTGCGTATCGGCTTCCATTGCTGCGCGGTAAAAACGCGTGCGCCATTCGGTGATTTTAATCGTCCAGGTAATGTAAGCCACCAGCGTGGCCAGCGTGATGAGAGCAAAGCCGACATCGTAGACAATGACCAACACGGTGGTGACCATTGCCACTTCAAGAATAGTGGGAAATATCGTGTAGAGCGTCCAGTCAAGCAGGTCCGCAATTGCGCCGCCGCCGCGTTCGACATCGCGCGAAACACCGCCGGTTTTTCGGTTTAAATGGAAGCGCAGGGAAAGATTATGCAAGTGACGGAATACCTGCAGCATCACCGTACGCGAACTGCGGGCCATTACGCGGGCGAATACGATTTGCCGCAGTTCGGTAAATATCGTGATCGAAATACGTGCCAGGCCATACGCAAGCAACAAGGCAACGGGCAAAGCCACCAGGCTTTTTTCGACATTCATATTGTCGACGATATTTTTCATTACCCAAGGCAAGCTCAGGTTGGCTAGCTTGGCGAATACCAGGCACAACAAGGCCAGCACAATTCGAAGCGTGTAAGGCTTCAGGAACGGCAGCAGACTTTTTAGTACCGCCGTAACATTGCGTTCCTTGAAAGCATTGTTGGACGCGGTTTCCGGATTGTTTTCGGGCATTGCACTCATTGGGTCACGTCTGCTTTTTTAGAGATATGGGGCACGAGCTGGTAAACTCAAGCAATGATTATCGAGCATTTAAGCATTTCGCGCAGAAGACTGGCCTTGATTTTAGGCGCTCTTGCGATGCTCGGGCCATTTTCAATCGATACCATCTTCCCGGCGTTCGCCGTGATGGAAAACGCGCTGCATGTCGACAAGGTCGCCATGCAGCAAACCATCAGCATGTACCTGCTTGGTTATGCCGGCATGTCGCTGTTTCACGGACCCTTGTCGGACGCCCTTGGCCGCAAGCCGGTGATTCTCGCCGGTATCGCCATCTTCACCTTGGCATCCATTGGTTGCGCGTTGTCGACGTCGATGACGCAAATGCTGATCTTCCGGATTATCCAGGGTTTGTCGGCCGGTGTGGGCTTGATTGTGGGCCGTGCAATCGTGCGTGATGCGCTGGATGGCGACGACGCACAACGTCTGATGAGCAATATTTCGATGATCTTCGGCGTTGCACCGGCGATCGCGCCGATCATCGGTGGCTGGATTCTTGGCTGGAGCAACTGGCAGGCGATTTTCTGGTTTCTTTCCGCCTTTAGTCTGGTTCTTTTGTTGGCAACATCATTCGTGTTGCCGGAGAGTCACCCGGTCGAAAAACGATTGCCGTTGAACGTAAAAGCGTTAACGCAGGTTTACAAGAGCATTATCATCAATCGGCGTTTTCGCTTGTTGGCTTTGGCCGGCACCGCCAATTTTGGCGCTTTGTTTATCTACATCACCTCGGCGCCGGCCTTTGTGCTGGATATGCTGAAGCTCAACGAACAGCAATTCGGCTATTTCTTCGTGCCGACAATCGCGGGTATGGTGATCGGCGCATTTTTCAGCGGTCGCGCGGCAGGAAAAATGTCGGGTGTGAAATTGGCGAATATCGGTTTTCTTGTCTGCGGCATTTCGGCTGCCATCAATATTCCCTATAATTTTTTCGTCACCGATATTGCATTGCCGTGGGCAGTGATACCGACGGTGCTGAGCGCATTCGGCGTCGCCCTGGTATTCCCGATCCTGACGATTGCGATTCTGGATATGTATCCGAATCAGCGTGGTAGTGCTTCCTCGATGCAGGCTTTTGTCGGTTTGTTGTCGAACGCCCTGATCGCCGGTGTATTGTCGCCGGCACTCAGCGATAACGGATTGCATCTGGCTTTGGCAGCAGGCGTCTTCAGTCTGGTCGCTTACGGACTATGGCTTTGGTATCTGGCGCATACCGACAAGGTGCCGCAGGCGTCGACGCATGCGGAAAATTACGAACCCGAAGATCAAATGTGATCGACGACTGGCATTCCTATTTTATTTTCGAGTAGGCGCTGCGCAGCAATTCGTGGAAATGGTGCACGGCGTTTTCACGCAGGGGATTCAGGCGTCCTGCGACATACGAACCCGATGACAAACCGATTTGCACCGATTCGCAAATATCGACGTCCTCTTTCTGTACTTCATCGCTGAACGCGATATCGCTGGCCCGGCGTTTTTGTGCCTGTTCGCCATCTTCTTTCTGATAGTAGTAGTCGAATTCGACACGGCATTTATCAACGCCTTGCGGAATGACCCGGTTGGTCTGCAATCTTCCCGGCAGAATATTCAACATGGTGTTTGGATAAATAAAATAATACAGTGCATCACCGGAGCCGTATAAATCGGCGGCGCTTTCCAGCGGGCTGAATTGATAGGAATACCATTCGGCAGTTTCGGTAATGTAGGTGCGGTAATCCAGCAGGCTGTTCAAGCCCGGGTGGATATGCGGTACGTGATAGCCTTCCAGGTAATTGTCGACATACACTTTCCAGTTGCAATTCACTTCGTAGGCGACACGATGATGGAACACATAATCGCCCAGTGATTGCTGGCCAAGACGTTCATCGATGCCTTTCACCACGCTGTCGAATTCCGGTGCATCGTCGGTCGCGACAAATACCAGTCCCTGCCAAACGGCGACTTTTGCTTCGGGCAGTTTGACGTCGGAAAGCGTGAAGTTTTCCGTGTTGTTCATTTCAGGCGCGCTGCGAAGCACGCCATCCAGACCGTAAGTCCAGCCGTGATATTTGCAGCGTAATGCTTTTGCCTGTTTGGCGTCGCAGGTGGCAATCGGTCCTGCGCGATGGCGGCAGACATTATGAAATGCCTTGATACTGCCATCGACGGTTCGCAAGATAATCAAGGGCAAACCGGCTATCGAAGTGACGATGTAGTCGCCGGCGTCGGCGATTTGCGATTGGTGGCATACCCATTGCCAGCTGCGGGCGAATACCGCTTTTGCATCGAGCTCCGGCATGCCTGCATCGGTATAGAAATCGGCCGGCAATGCGGTAGCCAATGCCAGGCTTTGCGGCTCCAGATTCTTGCTGGTAAGTAGTTCTTGCATGGCGTTCACGGCGCTGGAATGCCGAGAGTGTAAACCAGAAACTCATCGTCGCGCTGGTAGTGCAATTTTTCGTAGAGCGCCTGCGCCTTGTGGTTGCTACGGGCGGTTTGCAGGAATATTTCGCACGCATTTGTTTCCGCTGCCAATTGTCTGGCTGCCGCCATCAGGGAATTGGCGACGCCGGTGCCACGCGCATCCGGAACCACAAACAAATCATTCAGAATCCAGCTCGGTTTCAAACTCAGACTGGCGAAAGTCGGGTAGAGCTGGGTAAAGCCGACGGCTTTGCCTGCAGATGTCGCGATAAAAATAATGGATTGTTTGTTCGTAATGCGTTCGCCCAGGAATTGCCGTATCGCGGCAACTTCTTGTTTGCGCTCGTAGAAAGCAAGATAGCCGGAAAATAATTGTTCGAGCGTATCCAGATCATCGATGCCAGCCTGCCGAATTGAAATCATGCGTATACTTTCCGTTCGCGATTGAAGAAGTACAAGATACTGCAAAGCAGTATCGCTGGACACCAAATCCACCGGAATTCCGATGCCAATACCGACAGGCTCCGCATCGAGAAAAAGCCCCGGCCAATCGCCGAAACTTCGATGCCGGTCCACGGGAAAAAATAGCGGGTGTTATCGAATGGCCAGAACAGGGCAACGCCCAGGCCGCCATCGGTCAATCCATCGAGCAGCCCGTGCGATGCTGCGCAAAGACTGATGAACAGGAAAGCCGACAGGCGCGAACAATCGAGTTTTTTGTGGGCGAGCATGGCAATTATTCCCAGTACTAGCCCGAAAAAAATGGAGTGGCTAAAACCGCGATGGCCAAATTGCGATGCGTATTCAATGCCGAATTTGAAACCGATAACGTCGGTATCGGGAATGACGGAAGCTACGACGCCGGCACAAAGCAGGTGTTCGGATATTTTCCGTTTACCGAGGCCGAAACCAATCGCAAGCGGAACGGCTATGTGGGAAATGATGGTAGGCATGGTTGATTCACTCTAACAAAAAAACGGCCAGGGAATCCTGACCGTTTTCTGTGTGTTGCTTATGAAGTCGCGACTATTTCCAGCCGCAGTCCTTGCCTTTATTCTGCTCCTGCAGCCAGGTATTAAGCGGAGCGAAATATTCCAGCACGGCGCTGGCATCCATTTTTTCGCCGCCGGTCAGTTCTTTCATCGTTAACTGCCATGGCTGACTTGCGCCCTTGCCTAACATGTTCCAGTAGCGTTTGCCTGCTTCCGGGTTGTTGGCGAAACTGCATTGATACAGGGGGCCCTTGAAGCCGGAGGCATCGCACAATGATTTGTAGAACTGGAATTGCAGAATGTCCGCCATGAAATAACGCGTGTAAGGCGTGTTGCCCGGCACATGGTATTTCGCACCCGGATCGAAGTTTTCTTCGCCGCGCGGAGTTGCGGGCGCAACGCCCTGGTATTTCGCTTTCAACTCCCACCATGCCTTGTTGTAGTTTTCCGGTTTGATGGAGCCGTCGAACACGCCCCAGCGCCAGCGATCGATCATCAGACCGAATGGCAGGAATGCCACTTTCGCCAATGCCATGCGCATCTGTGCATTGATGGTGGCCTCATTGCTGACGGTTGGTTTATCGACCAGACCCTTGGAATTCAGATACTCGGGAGTCATCGAAAGCACGATGGTGTCACCGATCGCTTCATGGAAGCCGTCATTCGCGCCGTTCTGGAACAGAGCCGGCGATTTTTGATAGGCCAGGTAGTAATAGATGTGGCCGAGTTCGTGGTAAATCGTGGTGTAGGAATCCTCATCCGGCTTGATGCACATTTTAATGCGCACTTCGCCGTCCATCGTCATTGGCCAGGCACTGGCGTGGCAAACGACATCGCGATCACGCGGTTGCACGAATTGCGTTTTTTCCCAGAACGATTCCGGCAGCTTTGGCATGCCCAGACTGACGTAAAAACCTTCGGCTTCGGCGACCATCGCTTTTGCCTGTGCAAGGTCGGCGGCGCGGCCGATTTCAACGCCTTCTTCGGCATTGGGCTGGCGACTGTTTGCCTTCACGAACTCGCCGACCAGACCGACATATTTTTCGTTGCGCTGCTTCTGCAAGGCCGCGGTGATATCCAGTTTCGGAACGTTGCTGTAAGGCTGCAGCAATGGCCACAAATTACCCCAATCCTGTTGCCACAGATTGCCGGTAAGGTGGGCGGGAATCATGCCTTTGACCTGACCTTTGTCGGCGCCGTATTTTTCGACCAGTTTATTTTTTGTATAGCATTGCAGTTGGTCGTAGAGCGGTTTGACCTGGCCCCAGAGGCGATCGGTTTCGGCCTGGAAATCCGCCGGTTTCATGTCGTAACCGCTGCGCCACAACTCGCCGGTATTGGCGAAGCCCTGGTCTTTCGCACCGATGTTATTGAGTTCGACAAAACGCTGGTATTGCTCACGCATCGGTATCGAAATCGTATGCCAGCCTTGCCAGGCGTCGAGTTGTTCATCGTAAGTGCTGTTGCTGTTGGCGAGAATGTCCTCGATCTGGCCAATGTCTTTGCAGGTAGCGGGATTCTTCGGGTCTTTGCAATATTTGCCTTCGCCGTATTCACCGTTGAGCTTTGTACCGATTTCGGTGAGTTCGGCGAGCAGCTTCGGATCTTTCGGTGGCGGAACGGTAATGCCGAGTTTCAATAATTGCAGCGCGCGTGCGGTTTCCGGCGAAAGTTTTTGCCCGTCGAAACGTTTGGCTTCTTCGGCATACTGCCCCAGTTTTGTCAGCGAACGTTCGTTGGCTTTCGACGCCAGCAGTTGCGAGTCGTCCGTGATGTTGGTTTCCGACAGCCATTGTGCAGCCGATGCTTCAATATAATCATTGCGCATTTCGGCATTGATGCGCGCGACAAACTGGTCGGCAGTTTCATTTGCATGATCGTTGCCTGCGGCAGGAGTTGTTTGTGTTTTGCAGGCGCTGACGGACAGCACGGCGGCAGAAATACTGAGCGCAAGCAGGGCGCGTTTAAGGTTCACGGGAATCTCCAAAGCAGTGGTGAAAGTGGGGTGCAGGTGGCTGAGGCGGAACTCGAAAGACAGGGCGGGGAGGTGTCAAGATTGCATCCAACGTCAGTTTTTTGCAATCTTGTTTGGTCCAATATGCTTGTCCAGAAATGATTTCAGGGTAGTCAGATACTGAATGCGATTTTTCGTCCGGACAAAGCCGTGGCCCTCGTTGGGCACAATCAGCATTTCGGGGGTATTGCCCGCATCAGCCATGGCTTTTTTCAGCCGCATGGCCTGTGGTAAAGGAGTGCGCCAATCGTCTGATCCATGGACCAGTAAAACGGGGATTTTGATTTCGGCAGCTCTGGAAACCGGCGATTGCGCTGCGAGGGTTTCCTTGTCTTTGCCGATCACAAGATCAAGATAGTGAAGGCCGGTTTTCGTCTCGGGGATGTCGCCTTTCTTGTACATCAGGCTCAGGTCGTAAACACCGGCATAGCCAATCGCACACTGGTAAGTTTGTGGCGCCAGAATACTATTCATCAGCGCCGAGTAGGCACCGAAGCTGCCGCCAATGATGCAAATTTTATTCTTATCGACGGTTTGCGTGTTTATAACGAAATTGGTGGCATCAATGATGTCATTTTGTATGTCGGTACCCCAGGTTCGATAGCCTTTGCGAATGAAGGCATTGCCATAGCCGTCCGAACCCCTGAAATTGATCTTGAGCACGGCATAACCATTGGCGGCGAGCCATTGGGAATCCTTGTCGAAATACCAATTGTCCGAAATTCCGAGTGGTCCACCATGAGGCATGACTACCATCGGTGTTTTACCTTTGACATGGTTTTTGGGCAGCGTCAGCACACCGTGAAGGGTAACGCCGTCTCTAGCCTTGAAACTGAAGCCGGTACTGTTTCCCGAGCGTTCGTTATCAAGTGTAGGGCTGGTGCTTAATACCAGTCTGGAAGTGTTGGACTTCCTGTCATACAGATAATAGCGATACGGTCTGCTATCGCTCGAAACGCTGAATAGAATGCGTGCGCCATCGCTGCTGTAGTCTTCCAGATAAACAATTTCATCAGGGAAAGATTTCGAGATGCTCTCGTACAAGCGGGCATCTTCCGTATCGGCGCTCAAGAGTACGACATTGGGATTGGTAGAGCTGCTGACGATGGCCAGCGGCAGACCTGTGTGAGAGGAGGGCATAAGGCTGCCAATATCAACGCCTTCCTCGCAGTGTAGTTGTTCTTTTGTATTGTCAGGTTTGACCAGATAAAGGCAGCTCGGCTCTCCGGCATTACTTATTTCAGCCAGAAAGTCTTTGTTGCCAGGCAGAAATTGCAGGGGCTGGAATGAAAAAAACGGGGATGTACCACTTTCGATTTTTTCCCACTGGTTTTTTGTTTCCAGATACCGGTAACTGACCGGGTATTGGTCTTCGTCATAGCCACTGACGAAGCGCAGTTTGTTTTCCTGATCGAAAATAACATAGGGATTATTGATAGGTGAAATCGCAATTTGATCCCTTTTGCCTGAAAAAACATTGATCTTGACAATGGCCTGCTTGTTTTTCAGCTCGTCGGCATTATCCCAGGTGGTGGTGAGCACGATGATATTGTCGTCATCATTTTCCATCATGTTTATGATTTTGGCCCAGCCTTCATCTTTGTTGACTCCCTTGGCTGAAGAGTCACCCAATGCGCCATACAAGTATTTTGTTCTTTTGCCATCGGCCGACATCGCAATAACTTCACCATAGGATCTTGGAGTTTCCAGTCCACCGGTTCTCTGAGCGCGGCTGAATATCAAGGTATCTTTGTTGGCCCAATTCACCCCGTATACCGATTGATGGGGTGGCAGGGCGAATTCGGTCAAGGGTTTCTGGCTTTCGGCATCGAGTATCAGCAAGGTTGAGTTGATATCGCCGAAGCGCTCAACCGCGAGGTATTTTCCATCCGGCGACATGGTTACCTTTCCGAAATCATTCCATTTGGCATATTCATCTACCGAAATCGCAAAGCCTGGCGTCGAGAATGTCGAAGTTATCAGAAGAAAAATACAGGCAGTGTGCAGCTTCGATAATGACATGACTAGATTCCGGAAGTAATGATGATTCTGAGCCTATGATCGGGTGTAATAATCTGCTTGTCGATCAGGAATTGAAAAGCGTTTGCGGCATCGTTTTTAAAATAGGCTTTGGCCGAACCGAGCCGGAATGTGTATCCCCATTCATCCATGTCGTCCCAAATTCGTTCCCTGCCGACGCCGGGCAGTTCATCGCCGAGTATCGCCTGCAGAACGCAAACGGCATCTTCTTCGGCGACGGAATCGGTCGCGTCGGTATGGACTTCGGCGCGTTTTTCTTCGGGCAGCACGATCAAATGGCCGGCTTCATGCAGCAATGAATGCACCGGTGTATCGGAGCGGGCATAGACCACATGTCCGATTACGCCGGCTTCGCATTCGCCCCAGAAACTGCCGGGAATTGCTTCGCTGTTTTCCACTTGAATCAGGTCAAGTTTATAACGTGCTAGCAGTGCGCGAGGTGTTTCGAAACCGATGTCTGCGAGTGTGAGCACGTGATTGACTGGCTGTAATGCATTTCCGCCCGGAAATCATCCGGGGCGGATAAAACAATCAGCTTTCTTTTTCGGGAAGCGCGACGGAAATGTCGAGAAGATTGTGTTCGCCATCCTTGTGCAAATCGACCTTTACCGCATCGACATCGACATTGATGTATTTGCGAATCACTTCGAGCAGTTCACGCTGCAATAGCGGCAAGTAGTCGGGTGCGTCGCGCAAGCCGCGTTCCTGTTCGATCAGGATGCGCAGGCGATTTTTCGCGACGTTCGCGGTGTTTTTGTTGCGCTGGGTCAGAAAATCGAAGATTCCCATCGCTTAGCTCCTAAACATTTTCGAGAAAAAGCCTTTCTTCTCGACAGTGGTAAAACGCAAGGGCTTGTCTTCGCCCAGAATTCGCGCAACGGCATCGACATAGGCCATGCCCGCGTTCGATGTTTCGTCGAGAATGACCGGCACGCCCGAGTTGGAGCTTTGCAATACTTCAGGCGATTCCGGAATCACGCCGATCACGTTCAGGCCGAGAATTTCCTGCACATCGTCGATTGAAAGCATGTCGCCTTTCTCGACGCGTTCCGGCGAGTAGCGCGTCAGCAGTAAATGTTCCTGCACACGTTCGCCGTTTTCGGCTTTGCGTGTTTTCGATGCGAGCAGACCGAGGATGCGATCGGAGTCGCGAACCGATGAAACTTCCGGGTTCACCACGACGACCGCGCGATCAGCGAAATACATGGCGAGGAACGCACCTTTTTCGATGCCTGCCGGTGAATCGCAGACGATGAAATCAAAGCCTTCGGCCGCGATGTCGTTCAGTACTTTCTCGACGCCTTCCTTGGTCAGTGCATCCTTGTCGCGCGTTTGCGAAGCCGCGAGCACGTAAAGATTTTCGAAGCGCTTGTCCTTGATCAGGGCCTGTTTCAAATTGGCTTCGCCGTGTACGACATTGACGAAATCGTAAACCACGCGGCGTTCACAACCCATGATCAGATCAAGATTGCGTAAGCCGACGTCGAAATCGATCACCGCGGTTTTTTTACCGGCTTTTGCCAGGCCACATGCAAGGCTTGCGCTGGTGGTGGTCTTTCCGACGCCACCTTTGCCCGAGGTTACTACGATAATTTCAGCCAATGTTGTTCTCCGTTTTCTGTCCGTTATGTTTCATGTCAACTCTTCGATTTTGAGCTGATCTTTTTCTAAAAAAATCTGTACCGCTTTACCTAAAAGGTTTTTTGGAATTTCTTCCAGTACCTTGTAATGCCCGGCAATGGCAACGAGTTCGGCGTGGAATTCGCGGCAAAAAATGCGTGCGTTCACGTTGTCACTCGCACCGGCCAATGCACGGCCGCGCAATGCGCCGTAAATATGGATCGAGCCGTCGGCGATGACTTCGGCGCCTGCACCGACCGTTGCCATTACCGTGATGTCCTTGTTTTGTGCGTAGACCTGCTGGCCGGAACGAACCGGTTGCAACTGCATTATGCCGGGCTCCGATTTTGCCGCTGCAGCAACGGGTGCCGAACGTTCTGCTTCCGGCTCTGCCTTGCGAGTCGGTTTTTTCTCTTGCGGTTCTAAGGCGACTTCTGCCTGGCTCTCGTAGGAAACGCGGAATTTCGCGAGCAGCGGCAGGCCGACCTGAACCGATAAATCCTCGATCGCGCTGGTGCCGTAGGCAATGGCAATCGGCAGTACGCCGGCCGATTTCAATGCATCGATCAATGCGTTGACCGTTTTCGCATCGGGGCATTTTGAAAGGCCGCCGAAATCCAGGATCACGGCGGCACGTTCGAATAACTTCGGCGCACGCGCAACGCGTTCCTGCATTTCGAGCTTTAGTTTTTCGACATCGAGGCTGCGAACGCGGAGGTTGGCGATGCCCACTTGACCAAATTTTAATTCACCGGCTTGTTCGTAGTCAGGAATCTGTGCTGCCATTCGATCAGGTTCCCGTTGCTAGATTGTTGTTACGGCCCGGCAGTGCGCGTGCTGCAAGCCATGGCACGTTGGGCAATGCATTCGGATAAGTCTCTTGCACGAACGGGAAGCTGCACAAATCCTTCAACAGCATGCAGGCGCGGATATTGCCTGGTGCCATCACGTGCTGTCCGACTTCGCGAAAACCGAAACTGCCGTGGAAAATCAGGGCAGGGTGGTTGTCGTTTTCGATAAATACTTCGGCCGCGAGGTGTGGATAACGCGCTTCCGCAAAACTTTGCACGTCGCCATAGAAAACCCGGCCAACCCCGACGCTTCTGCGTGCGCTGGCGATAACGATGCGATCGATATAGAGGAATTTTTCGAAACGTTCGCGGAACCACAGGAAGTTGCTGCTGTCGTGTGAAGAATCATGGCTGACGGCAATCAAGAAGCCGGCTATCAGGCCATCGACTTCGGCTACGCGGAAGTAATCGGCATTTTCCCAGAAGAAACGCACTTTGGCTGCATCCATCGGCAAGATGCCGATACCTGCAGCGTTATTCATGGCTAGGACAGAATCCAGCTCGTGCTCACGCACGTCGCGGATAACAATGGACATTAATTAACTCCAAAACGGCTGCTCAGAGCCGCCAATGGGTGTTGATTATCGCACGTGAGCAGCCCGTTCGCGATGCTTGTTGAACTGTTAAACTTGAGTTAGGAATAAATCAAAAAAACCGCCCCGTGACTTTCGGGCTGCACGTTTTGGCCCATTCGCGCCTATGATGCTCACATGTTAAATAAACTGAACCACACCCAACTGTTGCGATATGCCGGATTGTTCACCTGGGCGATGGTCGGTATCCCGCTGGTGCTCAATAGCTGGTATTTCCCGGTGGCTGAAGTAGAGGAAACCCTGCTTTCCAAGCCCGACATGGTGGGTTCAACAGTCGCGTATTTCGCGTTTGGTCTGGCTTATTGGCTGGTGACGCATGATTTGGGCGCCCGGAAACCGCGTTGGTATGACATTGCGTTGCTGGCAGTGATGACCATTACCGCCATTTCGGTCAGCCAATTAACCGGCACGGGTCTGGGTGCCATCCTATTGATGATTGTCGCGGGGGTTATTCCCTGGTTGATGCCGGTCAGTGCGGGTGTGGTCTGGATGATTGTCCAACACATGGCGCTTGTTCCGGTTTTCATCAAAGGCCAGGGGTTCACGCCGATTGCAGCGGTTCTGCAGACCGCCTTGTTCATCGGCTATTCCAGCTTTACCTTCGTGACCGGATTTGTAGCCAAGCAGCAGGCGCAGGCAAGGGAAGACCAGCGGCGATTGAACGCCGAGTTGCGGGCGACCCGGGTCTTGCTGGCGGAAAGCTCGCGCATGAGCGAACGATTGAGAATTTCGCGGGAATTGCATGATCTACTGGGGCATCACTTGACTGCATTGAGTTTGAATCTGGAAGTGGCGGGACATCTGACCGAAGGCAAGGCGCATGATCACGTCAAACAAAGCCACACGCTCGCCAAATTGCTGCTGACCGATGTCCGGGAAGCCGTCAGTGAAATGCGGGAAGATGGCGGAATCGACGTCAATACGGCATTCCATAGTCTTGTTGACGGGGTAACGGCACTGAAAATACATCTGGATTTGCCGGAAATGCTTCAGCTCGATGACCCAGATCGCGCGCATGTTTTATTGCGATGCGCCCAGGAAATCATTACCAATACCGTCAGGCATTCGGGAGCCGACGAATTGTGGCTGCGTCTGGCGAAAATGCCGAACCATATTGAATTATCGGCCCGTGACAATGGTCGTGGAGCTGTCAGCTTGAGCCAGGGCAATGGTTTGCGAGGTATGTGCGAGCGATTGGCCGAATTTGGCGGGCATCTCGATATTATGAATATTCCAGGTCAGGGACTAAGCTTGACCGCAACGCTACCCACAAAGGAAACCCCATGATCCGTGTGTTTTTAGTCGATGATCAAACCCTGGTGCGACAAGGCGTGCGCTCCCTTCTGGAGCTGGCCGACGGGATTGAAGTGGTGGCAGAGGCCAGCGATGGCAAACAGGCGGTTGAACAGATTCCGCTGGTCAAGCCGGACGTGGTCCTGATGGATATGCGGATGCCAGTGATGTCCGGCCTGGATGCCCTGCAAGCCTTGTCGAAAGCGGATGCTTTGCCGCCGACCATCATCCTGACCACTTTTGACGACGATCAACTGGTGTTGGCAGGCATTAAATACGGCGCGAAAGGCTATTTACTCAAAGATGTATCGCTCGACCAACTGGTCACCGCAATTCAAGCTGTGGCGACCGGTGGCTCGCTGGTACAACCGGCGGTAACCCAAAGGCTGCTTTCAGGCCTTGAGGGCATGAACAACGAGTTTGTCAGCCTTGAGCAGCCCGATCCTTTGACCGAGCGCGAGACCGAGATTTTGAGGTTGATGGCGGGTGGTTTTTCGAACAAGGAAGTCGCCAATTCATTGGGTGTTGCCGAGGGTACGGTCAAAAACCATGTCTCGAATATTCTGTCGAAGCTGGGTGTTCGCGACCGTACACGCGCAGTTTTAAAAGCTTTCGAACTAAAACTCGTTTAAAAAACCAAGGCCGTCACATATTCCCGCTCTGTCGCGGGAATTTAGAGTAATGCTTCCAGACCCGATGACGAGTGGGCCTGTGACCTGATATCCTCCTCGTTCCTGGCGGGCGCTGATGTCCTGATCCAGGGACGTGCTTGGAGAGCCCACGAATGACCCGAATTATTGAGTTTATAATTGCAGCCGCCATTGTGGTGGTGCTGTTTTTAGTAATTGCCCTGTTTCTGCCCGCTAAGCGCGTGGTCTGGCATGACATTGAAACCAATCGTCCTGCCAATACGGTTTATGACGTAGTCAATGGTTTCCATCATTTCAGAGATTGGAACCCTTTGCTTAGTTACGACAACAAGATGAAAGTCGATATCAGTGCTGATCCAAAAGCACTCGGTGCAACCCTGAAATACGATTCCAGCAAGCCGGTAGTCGGCGCGGGTACCTGGACGCTGTCGCAACAGGATCCAGGCAAAAAAGTCGTCTACAAGCTTGATACCAATTCCATCGGTAGCGACAAAACGATGGTTTTCACGATCGAGCCAGTCGTAGCCAAGAGCAAGAACATTACCGTCAACACGAAAAACCTGCGCGTCACACAGACCTATACCGTGAACTACGGCTGGAACCTGTTTGGTCGCTACGCCGGCATGTATGTCAACCGTAACGTCGGCGATGAAATGAAGGCCGGTCTGCAAAAGTTGAATGCCTTGCTGGTCAATATTCCAAAATACGATTATTCGGCACATACCGAAACATTTACCGTCGGTGAAATGCCCGCGCAAAATGTGTTGGTCGTACCTACGGAAGCCAAACGTGCGAATAATGAAGTCGTATTGGCCATGACCAACCAGATGAGTTGGGTCAAGAAAGTGATGGACGCCAACGGTCTAGTCGCTGCGGGCCCGATGCGCATCGTCACGACGGAATACACCTCGTCCGCATATTCATTCGATATCGTGATGCCGGTGCGCAAAGCGGGTTCGGGTGCAGCTGCGCCGGCACCTGCCGCTGCGGAAGGTGAAGCACCTGCCGAAGCCGCACCAGTGCCTGCCGTTGCTGCTACCGAAAAACTGGATATCCGCGTCGAAGGTCCCGTGAAGGCGGCTTTTTATCCTGCCGTCAAGACTGTCAGCACCGGTTATACGGGTTCTGCACAGAGCCTTGTAATGGTAAGAGACATGGTGCGTGCCTATGCAATTGCCAATGGCTTTACCCCGACCGATCGTGCATTCGATGAATACCTCGGCAGCGTCGACTCGCAAAACGAAATCGATTCGCAGTTCAAAGTGTATTGGCCAATTAAATAAATGGTCACGATGTCTTCAGGAAAAAGCGGGCCTTGCGCCCGCTTTTTTTTCATCATTGTTTCTTGACCTCGGGCGGTCTAACACAGAGACTTACCCAATGATCGAAGCCATTAATCTGCGCAAACACTACGGGCCTTTGCTCGCAGTCGACGATATAAGTTTCAGGGCCCGTCCCGGCGAAGTGTTGGGCTTTCTCGGCCCCAACGGTGCCGGTAAATCCAGCACGATGCGGATGATCTCTGGTTATCTGATGCCGAGTTCGGGAACGGCAAGCATTTATGGTCATGATGTAATCAAGGAACCGCTGGCCGCAAAAAACCGTCTCGGTTATTTGCCTGAAGGCGCGCCTCTCTACGCCGAATTGAGTGCAGGTGAATTCCTGGACTTTGTTGCGCGCGCGCGCGGCATTGAAAAGTCGGCGCGATTGGGGCGGATCAATATCACGCTTGATCGCCTGAGTCTTAGAGACGTGGAAAACCAGACCATCGGAACACTTTCCAAAGGATATAAGCGGCGTGTCGGACTGGCTGCGGCGATTTTGCACGAGCCTTCGGCATTGATTCTCGACGAGCCGACCGATGGACTGGATCCCAACCAGAAGCATGAAGTGCGCACGCTGATTCGCGAACTCGCCAAAGAGCGGACTGTTTTGCTTTCCACGCATATTCTCGAGGAAGTGGAAGTGCTTTGTTCACGCGTAATCATTATCGCGCACGGAAAAATTCTCGCTGATGCCACACCTGCCGAGCTATTGGCCAAGTCGCGTTATGACCGTGCCATCTCTATCCAGGTGACCGACAGTATTTCGGCCCGGGCGGCGCTGGATGGCATGCCAGGCATAACGGGCTTCGAACAGAATCCGATTGACGGACGTTTATACATATTCACCAAGACAAAATCGCGCACCGATGAAGCCGTTGCCGAAAGGTTGCGCCAGCGTCATGTCGCTTTCACCGATCTGCGCGTTGAACGCGGCCGCCTGGATGAGGTCTTTCGCAGCATTACGATGCCGGAGTCGAAAGCATGAGCGCCATCATCGCGATTTACCGACGGGAATTACTGAGCTATTTTTCAACGCCGTTGGCGGCGGTTTTTGTCGTGATATTCCTGGTGATGCTTTCGGCATTCACTTTTTATCTGGGTAATTTTTTCGAAACGGGGCAGGCCGATCTACAGGCTTTTTTCCTGTTCCACCCCTGGATGTATTTATTGTTGGTACCCGCGCTGGCGATGCGTCTATGGGCCGAAGAAAGAAAAAGCGGCGGCATGGAATTATTGCTCACCTTGCCCGTGACCGTCGGGCAGGCGGTGCTCGGGAAATTTCTGGCCGCCTGGACACTGGTCGGTTTGACCTTGTTGCTGAGTTTTCCGATGTGGGTGACGGTTAGCTGGCTCGGTGATCCCGACCATGGCGTCATCATCGCCAGTTATTTCGGTAGCTGGTTGTTGGCCGGAACCTTTTTGGCCATCGGCAGCGCGATGTCGGCCACAACGAGTAGCCAGGTAATGGCCTTTATCTTCAGCCTTGCGGTCTGTCTGGTGTTTTTACTGGCGGGTTATCCGATCGTGTTGTCCGCAATGCAGTCGGTATTCAGCCAGCCGCTGGTTGATGCGATTGCAAGCATGAGTTTCTTTACCCATTTCAGTTCCATCACGCGTGGCATTCTCGATTTAAGGGATGTTGCCTTCTTTTTGATTAATGGCGCCGCGTGGTTAATGGCCACGGTGCTGATCATCAACTTGAAGAGGGCCGGTTGATATGGGCATGAAAAAACTGCCTTACGGTAATTACCTCGCCCTGCCATTGCTGGCTTTGCTGACGCTGGCACTGTTGTTCGGCAGTGCGCAATTGCTCAAGGGCCTGTCTTTCGATCTGACGGACAATCGCGTACACACCTTGTCCGACGGAACATTGAAGATCATTGAATCAATCAACAAGCCGATAACACTGAAACTATATTATTCGGAAACGGCATCGAGGGATTTGCCGCAGTTCAGAGTTTATTCGCAACGTGTGCGCGAGTTGCTGGAAGGCATTTCGAAAAAATCGAAGGGAAAAATCATTTTCCGGCAGATTGATCCGGAGCCTTTTTCGGAAGCGGAAGAAGCCGCGGCTGGCAGCGGTTTGCAAGGCATCCCGCTCGGCAATTCGGGTGAAAGCGTCTATTTCGGTTTGATAGGCGAAAATTCCGCCGGAAAGACAATGCTGATGCCGTTCATTGATCCCGGCAAAGAAGCTTTCCTTGAATACGATCTGGCCAAATTATTGGCAGGCCTGAATGCAGAAAAACCGCCGGTACTCGCGATGATGAGCAGCTTGTTGACCGGCCCGAGCGTGAATGCATTGACTGGCCAGCCGAGTATGGGTTGGGTTGTGGACAGAAAGTTGGCTGAGAGTTACGAGGTGCGCCGTTTGCCATTGGATGCAGCCGCAATCGATGCGGATGTCGATGTCTTGATGCTGATCCATCCAAAGAATATTCCTGACCCGACTTTGTATGCGATTGACCAGTTCGTTCTGCGTGGCGGTCATTTGCTGGTTTACGTTGATCCCAATGCGGAGTCGGATTCAATCAATGCCTATTTGCCCGATGGCACGCCCACGACCAGTGCTTCCGATCTCGGCCCCTTGTTCAAGGCCTGGGGACTGGAATACGACCCACGCATGGTGGTGCTGGACAGCCAGAATGCGTTGCAGGTAGGCGAGGCGAATGAAGTGCCGCAATATCATCTCGAGGTGCTCGGCTTGTCGAAAGACTATCTCAACAATAAAGATATGGTCACGGCCGATCTGGAAAAATTGAATTTTTCCTCTGCCGGTTCTATAAGTGCCACCGAGCAATCCCCATTAAAGCTCGAAGCCCTGGTACAAAGTTCCACCAGCTCGCAATTGGTGGACGCGAGGATCGTGAAAACGGCCGGAAATCCACCGGAACTGCTACGCAAGAATTTCAAGCCCAGTGGCGAAGCATACGTATTGGCCGCGAGATTTACCGGTACGCTGAAATCGGCTTTCGCCGAAAAGTCGGCGCCAAACCAGATCATGAAAAGCATAAAGCCGGCTCAAATCATCATCGTTGCCGATTCCGATTTGCTGGCAGACAGAATGTGGGTAGTGGAACAGAATATCCTGGGCTCACCGGTGTTCGACGAGATTTCCAACAACGGTGATTTTGCGATAAATCTGGTGGACAGCCTGGCGGGCGATCCGAACCTGATCTCCCTGCGGACACGAACCGTATCGTCGAGGCCATTCGAGCGCATTGAGAAGATCCAGCGCAGTGCCGAGTTGCGCTATCACGACCGGCAAAGCCAGTTACAGTCGGATATGGAAGCCCTCAATCAGAAACTGTCGCAGATACAAGGTAATAATTCTGCCTCGAATATCACCCCGCTGACCGCCGCGCAAAAAGCGGAAATCGCAAAATACCAGAAACAAAAAAACGCTATCCGCAGCGAGCTTAGACAGGTGCAACGCCAGTTGAATACCGATATTGAAGATCTGTTGAGTCGACTGAAATTGATCAATATTTTATTGGTACCCGGTCTCGTGGTGATATTGGCATTCGCGGCCGGCTTTCGACGGATGTTGCGTCGCCGCGCGATGACGCATGAATAGGAGTCGGATCGCGCGCATGAAAAAGAATTGGCAGCGTTTCTACTCTTCGATCTCTGCGCTCTTATGCGCGGCATCCGTCGTCATGTCGGCATATGCCAGCCATGGTCTGGAAGGGGATTCACAGCATCGTCTTTTGACGGCCAGTTATTTCGCGTTTGCGCACGGTCTTTCATTGATCGTGTTGTCTCGCATATCTTCCGGCAAATCCAATTTTCTGGCCTGCAGTTTGATGCTGGTCGGGCTTTTCCTGTTTAGCGGCAGTCTGGCTTTCGCAGCCATATGGCAGACATCCACGGCGCTGGCACCTTCGGGCGGGATGGCACTGATGCTGGCATGGTGCTGGGTGGCGGTGAATTTTTTCAGATCCGGGGAAGACTGATGGCAAAACACGAGCGTGGATTCGACCTGCATGCTGCCGTGGCGCATTTGTCAAAGCGTGATAAAAAGCTTGGCCGCTGGATAGAAAAAATCGGTGCCCTGGAAATCGATGGCTGGGATAAAAATTTCGACACCGTTGATTCCCTGGCACGTTCAATTTTATATCAGCAGCTTTCCGGCAAAGCGGCTTCCACCATTGTGGGAAGGGTGGAGAAAGCCATAGGCTCGAAAAAGATCAATGCCAAATCTCTGTCGAAAGTCCAGGACGAGCATTTGCGCGCCTGCGGAGTTTCCGGCAACAAAACTTTGGCATTACGCGATTTGGCAGCTCGCGCCATGCAAGGCGAGATCCCAAGCGCGGCGAAATTTTCCTCGCTCACGAATGACGAAATAATCGAGAAGCTGGTAGCGGTTCGCGGTATTGGTCGCTGGACGGTAGAAATGATGCTGATGTTTCGATTGGGTCGTCCCGATGTGCTGCCGGTGGATGATCTCGGAGTACGGAAAGGCGCACAGAAAATCGACAAGCTCGAAGTGATGCCGACGCCGAAAGAACTGGTATTGCGTGGCGAAAAATGGGCGCCTTATCGCACGCTGGCCGCCATGTATTGCTGGCGCATCGCAGATTTCACTGCGGAAGAAAAACCGAAAGTGAAGCGCTCGCAGGATTGAGTTTTACAGGTAATACCAATGCCAGGGTTCGTAATTGATATCGTGCGGATTATTGCGCGGGTAGCTCAGGCGGAACCCGTACCCCGGTGCATGCTCCATAAGCCAGGCAAACGCCTCGGTATTCTCGAAACTTTCTTCTGCCGGTGGCTCGTTCGGCGTGCCGATATCAATGGCGCGACCGCTATGGTGTTCGGAATAGCCGGGAGCCGCATTGACCTTCAGAATTTCCTGCACGCTCTGGCCACGCGCAAGTTTGCGTTTGAAAATGCCGAGTTGATAAGCGTGCCCGCGATAGCCGGAAATGGCTTCAAGCGTGATGCCGTCAATCAATGCGGCGCTTTGCATTTTTAGCCATGCCTTTCCTGCATTTTCCTGCATCCACAAAGGACGTTGATAGCGATCAAAACCGGTGAAGGAAAGCGTGCTCGGTTCAGGCGTTAAAGCCAGATCATGTTCATGGCCGTAATGATTGCTCACGCCCAGATAATCGAGCATGGCTTGTACGCTTTTAATGCTTTGGGCTTCCGTAAAACCGTTGTTGCCCAAAAACGATTCGCACTGATGTTGCGTCTTGGCATTTCTGAGCAGCAGGCGGAAACGGGAGCCGGTCGATACCGCCAGAAAACGTCCGTCTGCCTTGCGACGCAACAAGCATTCGTGGGAGGCCAGCAGTCGGCGGGTTTCATTGCCGCGACCTTTTGCAAGCGCTGCCGGAATGGACTCGATCAATGCGCCGTTTATCAATGTCAGCCGTTCGCGTTTCATGCTTTTAGCTTAACCCATTCAAAGCTGACGTTTGAAAAACAGGGTGACTTTGAAGCCCTGGACAATATTGACCAGTTCCCAACCGCCTTGCCCCATCTGGTTGAGTTTCTCCTGGATGACTTCAGGCTTGGGTGGTCCCCAAAAAGTATTGACCAGTTCCACAATCTGATATGCCCAGCGATCATGTGCCATTTGCAGCCCTCTCAATTGTTGGTGAAATAAACCAGCAAGCCGGCCAGAAGCAATATCAAGGAAGCTAAAGCGAATGGCGCGAGCATTGCGTTTGATTTTCCGTTGAGGCGACGTTGCATGAAATGGATATTGTGAATCATGGTGATTTCTCCGTTCTATTCGGCAGGATCCTGGTTTTCATTTGTCTTGAGCCTGCCATTTTTGCGAAGCGCCTCGCGCAACACATATTCGATTTGCGCATTCAGCGATCTCAATTCGTCATCGGACCAGCGCTGCACGGCCTCGAGGATCTCGGCATTGATGCGCAGCGGATAGGCCTTTTTCTCGCTCACGATTTTCTCTTCGATTTCTGAAGCAGCAAAAACACCATGACGAGTGCGTCGACATTCAGTATCACGACGAAATACGGCGTAAGCTGCCGGATCGCATCTTTCGGCAGCAGCAATACCGCCGCGCCGAATGCCAGCAGGCCAACCGAAAGCGTCAGCATGCCAAGCCCAAGAATGGATTGCATCTGCAGGCTGTTGGGCGATTTCGAAAATTGTTCCGGCATCCAGCGCCGCGTAATGCACGCCAGCCCGATGCCCAATGCGGGCAGGGTGCTGGCGAAAATCACGATGGCGGCGATCAGATTTTCGTTCATGGCTTAGTAAATCGAGCCTGCGTTTACGATCGGTTGCGTACCGCGCTCACCGCAGAGTACCACCAGCAAATTGCTGACCATGGCGGCGCGGCGTTCCGGATCAAGATCGACCACGTTGCGTTTCGACAATTCGCTCAGCGCCATTTCGACCATGCTGACAGCGCCTTCGACGATACGGGTGCGGGCGGCAATGATCGCGCTGGCTTGCTGGCGTTGCAGCATGGCTTGGGCGATCTCGGGCGCATAGGCCAGATGCGATATGCGGGAGTCGATCACGCTGACGCCGGCTTGCGACAAGCGTTCCTGGATTTCTTCGTTCAGGTGCTTGGAAATTTCCGCAGCATGGCTGCGCAGGGATATTTTTCCGTCTTCGTGTTGATCGTAAGGGTAGCTTGTGGCCATTGCGCGCAATGCGGATTCGGATTGGATATGCACGAAGCTTTCGTAGTCGTCGACGTTGTAAACCGCTTCGGCGGAATCCACCACCTGCCACACGACGACGGAGGCGATTTCAATCGGACTACCATCGAGGTCGTTTACCTTGAGTTTGCTTGATTCGAAGTTGCGTACGCGCAGTGATATTTTTTTCTTGGCGTAAAAGGGGTTATTCCAGCGCAACCCCTGGTCTTTTGCGGTGCCGACGTATTTGCCGAACAGGCTGAGTACGGCGGCCTGATTGGGTTCCACCATAAACAGACCAAACAGCATTACGAATAAAACCAGACCCAGCAGCAGGCTGCCGCCGATCAGAATAGGGTTGGCACTGCCGATTCCGCTGATAAATCCGAATCCGCAGGCGAGCAGGCCGACCAGAAAGCCGAGCAGCATCGGGATGCCTGAAATAGAGCTGACATTTTGTTCTTTCATGATTTTCTCCCCACGTTGAAATACGTGCGGCATTAAGATATCAAAATGATATCAAAAGTAAAGCGGCAGTCGTAAAAAAACCGGATTAAATCCGGCTTTTCAATAAATTCAACAACTTAGTTAATTATTCGGTATCGCAAAAGCGGGACCGGGCGTTGCTCGCTACCGATATAAATCTCGTTTCCTTCACGATTGAAGGTAATCGCTTCAGCCTGGGGCAGCCACGGGAACTGGAAGCTGTAGGGCCTCGACGTAAGGGCCTTGGACCAACTGGTCTTCACATTGTCGCGGACGTAGAAATACACCGCGTGATAGTTCATCACCATCAGTACGCGGCCATTCGGGCTTAAATCGGTCGATGTCACTTGCGAGCGATAACGCCCGTAGACCGGGTTTTTTTCCATTTCATTGGTGTCGGGCTGTTCTATGCCGGGCAGATCGCCGATTTTCGTCGCGACGATATTTTTACCCGTTGGCTGCAGCGGTAATTTGAATAATTCGGGCGGAACCCGTTTCTTTGAAACCAGCAGTATTTCGCCATTCGCCGCGTCGACCGTGGCGGCTTCGCAATCGCGGGCACCATCGGGCCATTTGAAATCGAAGCTCCAGGCTGGTTCCAGCGTTTGCCCGTCTTTTAATTGTTTCGGTTCTTCGAATACATAGATTTGCAGCGTTTTGCGAATTCCGCCGTTGTCGCCCGTATCGGAAATCAGCAGGTAATTTTTGCCATTGAGCCGGAAGCTGGCCATGTCTTCCCAGTCGACATTCTTGACGCCTTTCAGATTGAACGTGGCAACACGGCTGGCATTGGTGCTCATGGCAATCAGCTTTTCACCATTGCCCCCGTCATTGATAACCCACAGGATATTCTTGTGGTAATGCGACGGGGCAAGGCCACTCATTTCCTCCAGATCGGCATCGGTTTTCGTGCCGGCATATTCCGGCGCGCTCCAGCGTGCAGCGGCGCAGTCGAAAGTCAGCAATAAACTGAAGGCAATAATTAAAAATCGCATCGGTTTCGATATGGGTGGTGGCGAGCAAGCATGCCAGATTATTCGAATGTGATGAACCGTGACCGGCTACAATAAACCCAATTTGACAAGAATTAACCCTATGAACACTGAAGCCATCAACATCGGAACACCTTTAACCGATCGTGCCACCAAAGTATTGCTATTGGGCTCGGGTGAACTCGGAAAAGAAGTTGCCATCGAGCTGCAGCGTTACGGCATCGAAGTCATTGCCGCCGATCGCTATGACAACGCACCGGCCATGCAGGTGGCACATCGTTGCGTTACATTGAATATGCTTGATCCCGCCGCACTGCGCGATCTTATTGCGCACGAAAAACCCGATTTGGTCGTTCCGGAAATCGAAGCCATCCACACGCAGACGCTGGTCGAGCTCGAACAGGAAGGTGCCGTTCGCGTCATTCCGACCGCACGTGCAGCACGATTGACGATGGACCGCGAAGGTATCCGCAGATTGGCCGCGGAAACACTCGGATTGCCGACATCGCCGTATCGCTTTGTCGATACGCTGGAAGATTATCGTGCCGCCGTTGCAACCATCGGCACGCCCTGCGTCGTAAAGCCGGTGATGAGCTCTTCCGGCAAGGGACAAAGCACGGTTCGCCAGCAGTCCGACATCGATAAGGCTTGGGAATACGCACAGTCGGGTGGGCGAGCGGGGCAGGGGCGCGTGATCGTCGAAGGCTTTATCGATTTCGAATATGAAATCACGCTGCTTACGGTACGTCACCGTGACGGCACCAGCTATTGCGATCCGATCGGCCATTTGCAGATCGACGGTGATTATCGCGAAAGCTGGACACCTCAACCGATGCCGGTTTTGGCGATGCAACGCGCGCAGGATATCGCAAAAAAAATTACCGATGATCTCGGCGGCTGGGGTTTGTTCGGGGTCGAATTATTCGTGAAAGGTGACGAGGTCTGGTTTAGCGAAGTGTCGCCGAGGCCGCATGATACTGGCCTGGTTACGTTGATCTCGCAGGACATTTCAGAATTTGCCTTGCATGCACGCGCCATTCTCGGTTTGCCGATTCCGAATATTCGCACGCACGGGTTTTCCGCCTCTTGCGCCATTCTCGCCAAGGGTCATGGCGTGCCGTATTTTGAAAATGTCGATGCAACGCTCACGCAAGCCGATACCGCATTACGTTTGTTCGGAAAACCGCGTGTCGAAGGGCAGCGTCGCGTTGCCGTAAGTCTTGCCCGTGGTGACAGCATTGAACATGCAAGGGAAAAAGCGCGTAATGCGGCTTCCGCGTTAACCATCAAACTGATTGACTGAGGCAGCCATGGGCGAATCACAGGTTTATGCCGTCTTTCTGTTTCCCCAGGCGATCGAGGCCTTGGGCGAAGCGATAAAGCCTTATCTGACTGACGGACCGCATGGGCCGCATATTGTAAGTGCCGAGATTGACACCGGCGGCGCGTTTTGCGAATTGAGCCTGAACGGCAAGAATTCCGACGGCAAGAATATCGAACTGGAATTGATGCTGCCGGCGAACATGATCCGGCTCATCGTCTCGCTGCACGGCGAAGACGGCAGTTTCGGCTTTGCATAAGCAGGCCGATTAACCAGATTTAACAGCAAATTGGCGGTCCGGCAGATAAAATACCGGGATAGGTTGGCGCTAGATTTGTATTTGAAGGGGACAGCATGAAGAACAATGAAACGGTGGCAATCGCCGGGGTTTTCATCCGCAGAATTTTCAGCTTGATATTGTTTGCGACTGTTTCATTTCCTTCTCTCGTTTTTGCCTATTCGCCAGGTAAAGACGGCGTCGGCACGATCACCACGGCCAACACCGTTATCAACACCTACTACACCGTTACTGCGGGTCTTGCTGCAGGCGGAAGCACCGTTCCTCTGTCCAGCGTTACCGGCTTGTCGGTCGGCGATGTGCTGATGCTTTACCAGGCCCAAGGTGCGACGATCACGACGACCAACTCGGCGGCATACGGCAATGTCACCGCGCTGAACAATGCGGGGCGTTACGAACTGGTCAGCATCGTGTCGATTGCAGCCAGTACCGTCACCATCAATACCGATTGCAGCTCCGGCTTGAGATATTCCTATACCAACGGTTTGACGCAGGCGGTTCGCGTTCCCCAATACAGCAGTCTTACTGTGTCCGGTGCAGGTTCGATTACCGCGACTGCGTGGAATGGTGCGACAGGCGGCATCGTTGCCGCGATTGTTCAAAACACGGCAAGCATCGGCGGCGCCGGAATAACGGTAGCGGGGCTAGGTTTTCGCGGCGGGGTTTTGGACAACATAACGACCGCGGCGGGGACCGATGTCACGCTTTTCGTCGGTGCATCGAATGCGGACGGTGGTGAAAAAGGCGAGAGCATTGCCGGTTTCCAAACCCAGTACGACACGCTTGGCGGTCGTTATGGACGAGGTGCGCCTGCGAATGGCGGCGGCGGCGGCGATGCACATAACGCCGGCGGTGGCGGTGGAGCGAATGGCAATAATGGTGTTGCATGGACGGGTTCCGGTATTCCGAGTCTTGCAGGAACCGGCAGCACGGTGGCCAACTGGACCAATGCCTGGAATCTGGAAGGAGCCGGATTTGCGACCAGCACATCGAGTGGCGGTGGCCGAGGTGGTTATACCTACGGCAGTGCCGACCAGAACGCCGCTACCACGGCCCCGGGTAATGCAGGCTGGGGCGGGAACAATAGAAGGCAACGAGGAGGCCTTGGTGGCCGACCGATGACCAATGACGTGACTGGCCGACTGTTTTTTGGCGGCGGCGGCGGCGCTGGCGATGCCAACAATACGGCGGGTAGTTCCGGAGCCGCAGGCGGCGGCATCGTGTTGCTCATCGCGAACACGATCAATGGCGGTGGCACCATAAACGCCAGCGGTCTTACGGCAGGTAATTCAACGCCCGCGCACAATGATGCGCCCGGCGGCGGCGGCGGCGGCGGAAGCATCGTCCTGTCCGGTACGGTCGGTGCCCTTACCATGAATGCGGCTGGCGGAAATGGCGGCAATCAATTGATTACCGGTGCGGAATCCGAGGGGCCCGGCGGCGGCGGCGGCGGTGGTTTTATCGCTACCAGCGGTGGTACGGCGAGCATTGCAGGGGGTGTCGGCGGGACAACCGCCTCTTCATCCGTGACGGAGTTTATCGTCAACGGCGCCACCAACGCGGCAACCGGCAACACGACTGGCGGTCCTGCATTGGCAAGTTTGCCGATTTGTCCAAACCCGATCACCAATTTTTCGATTACCAAAACCAATGGTGTTGTATTGCCGGCGACACTCACCTCCGGACAAGTGACAACTTACACCTTGGTCGTCACCAATAACGGCCCATCCACCGTCACCGGTGCTTTGTTGAGAGATCCGACTGCTACCGGTTTGACTATCACTGCAGTTACGTGTCCGAGCTTTACCGGTACGACCAGTTTGCCTTTGCCGGCGAACGTGACGATTGCCAATCTGACCGGCACAGGAATTCCCATGCCCTCAATGGCGTCGGGCAGTACGATTACCTGCAACGTTACTGCGACGGTAACTGCCACCGGTTTCTGATTTTCAAACTCGTCACTGTTTCAAGTGGCGAGTTTTTCATGCGGATAAAAAATATTCGGGTTCGCGATTTTCAAAGCTCGATATCTACCCAAACCATATGGTGGTCGCTGGCATCCATCCACTGATAGCCGGCCTCATCGGGTTTGAGCCAGAACACGCCACTGTTTTTTATCTTGATGTTTGCCGAAGGCAAAACATAGTCAAGCCGCATATTTCCGACCTTGGGCCCGAAATAGCCGGTGTCTTCGGCGGCATCGCCTTTCTGTTTCAAATTGCCTTGACCCACCGTTTGCGCGGAAATGGCGGCGCCTTCGCTGCGCGGCGCGCCGTATTTTGAAACACGTGGATGACCAAGCAATTGCTGCATCGTTCCGGGTACGCCATCGCCATCGACCGGGTCTGCATTCAAGTCGCCTGCGATCACGAAACGCGCATCCGGCGGCAAGCCGCCGCAGATATTTTTATCATCGCAAAGCCACTGCGTGTTGTTACCGCTCAGGTATTCGGCCCAGAGTTTTATCTCGTCATGGTTGCGTGCACCGTTGCGATCTTCCGGCCCGTCGAACACCGGCGGCGTTGGGTGCGACACCAGGAAATGCACCACACCATCGGGTGTTTCAAGCGGAACATCCCAGTGCGATTTCGATGAGAGCCGCATACGCGCCCAGTCAGCGGGTTTGTACCAGTCTGCGGATGTCGCCGGATTTTTCGGCATCATCGCACCAGGAAGATCTTTCCATAAAAAGTTCTGGAAAGTCCTGATCTTTGCGGCGTCAATCGGGAATTTTGAAAGCACCAGCATGCCGTATTGCCCGGGATGCAAACCGTAACCGAAAGCATCGTTGCCGCGATCACGGCCATCGCCACCAATCATGCCGTTGTTATCCAGGTCCATTCCGCTTTGCACGCCGGTATTGACCGGAGCGATGTAGTGATAGGGATAGGAAATCGCATTTTGGCCGTTCTGCGATTTGCCTAAGTAATTATTCCGGAAAATATCGGCTGCCATTCCTTCGGCGTCATAGTCGAATTCATTCAGCAGCAAAACATCGGGGCGCTGATGCTGGATAACGGCGGCAATTTTTCTTGCCGCGGCGTCATCGTTTTGCAGGCGCTTGATCAGGCCGCCGTCATCATCGCTGTAAAGCGAGCTGTTATAGGTGGCGAAGCGAATGATGGTTTTATCCTTTGGGCTGTTCATTGCCGGTGGAGTCGATTCGGAAAAATCCGGTTTGACCAATGCATGAATATCGGGGTCGGTACTTTGGCAGCTGGCCAAAAGCAGCAGGCTTGCCGCACAAAAAATTCGTTTCACTTTTGGTTCTCCTGAAAACGCTTCCAGTTTTTCCCGTGCAGAAACTCGAGCGGCTGGAAATTGCGTTTGTAATCCATTTTTTTATGTTGATCGAGCCAGAAGCCCAGATACAGATAATTTTTCTGGTGCAATTTTGCCTGTTCGATTTGTTGCAGAATCGCGAAAGTACCCAGGCTTCTTGCCGAGTATTCGGGATCAAAAAAAGTGTAAACCGCCGACAGCGATTCAGGTAAAACATCGGTCACCGCGATCGCCAGCAATTTCGATTCCTCGCGAATTTCGAGAAAGACGGTCGGGCTCCATTTGCAAATAAGAAAATTGTCGAAATCCTCCGTTTCCGGATCATCCATGCCGGCACCGGCGTGGCGAAAATTCAGGTAGCGCTGATATAGATCGAATACTTCGTCGCTGCGATGCGCCGGCGTCACCGAAATCTGCAGATCGGCATTTCGCTGCAGGCAACGGCGCTGGTTGCGATTGGGCTGG
>Ga0208628_1000149_pt1 | contig 42666 bp, 44 predicted proteins | sample LakWasMet16_LOW5_2_FD_183864 | JGI IMG/M metagenome (GOLD analysis project Ga0208628, IMG submission 183864) | Freshwater sediment methanotrophic microbial communities from Lake Washington under simulated oxygen tension - Sediment Metagenome... | ecosystem: Environmental > Aquatic > Freshwater >... | reverse complement strand
AAACACTTTTTGATTTAGCTATTCGTGAAGGCGTTCAATTTTTTGAGCACATAGCTCAAATAGAAAAAACTGGAAATGGAGATGAATTAAAACTTGGCGATGAAACTATAAAATTCATCAACAACTATTTTATTGGGCAACCAGATTTAATTGTTGATGCTAGTGGAAGATCTAGAACTATTTCTCGTTTATTAAATATTCCTACAAAAAATGGTTACAGAAAAGATGTAGCACTTTTTTCACATATGGTGGATACTGAAAAAATTGAACCGTATAACATTCATCTTCATCGTCTTGAAAAAGGTTGGGCATGGCGTATTCCTCTGCCTGATAGAATTTCAATAGGTGTAGTTATAAATCCAAAACATTTAGAAGAATTTGGAAGTACTAAAGAAGAACGCTATGATAATTATTTAAAAAGCGAACCTACACTTCAAAAATTTACGAGCATGGGAAAACGTGCCACAGGTGTTGCTCAATATGATAACTATCAATTAATTTCTCAGCAAATGTATGGTACCAATTGGGTGTTAAACGGAGATGCTGGGGGCTTTTTAGATCCCATCTTTTCTTCTGGCTTGTTTTTAGCCATCAAAGGTTCTTTCAGATTAGCTAGAATTATAGGTGATGGAAAAAATCCAAACTATGCACAATATCAAAAAGAGCAATTGCTTGAATTAAAAGTTTGGCAAAAATTAATTGACACTTGGTATAGCGGAAGACTGTTTACATTATTTAAAGTAGGGCAAGACCGCTTAGATACAGCTATTGGACGTTTTTTAGGCCCTCATATTCAAAAACATTTAACACGTATTTTTTCGGGAGAAGCTGTTTACGTTGGTTATAGCCGACGCTTTTTGAATTTTGTAACTGGTTCTATGATTAGTATTATGAAAATGGTTGGCTTACATAATCGTGATGTTAGGGATTTAGAGATTAAATAAATTACTACGGCATCGTTAATAAATTAAATACGTAATGAGCAATATACCTTTTCAAACCATTGATTGGACAAGCATAGAAAAAGTGGAATACAAGGGGGAATCTGGTGTTGCATTTTGGCAAACCCTTCAATTGGGTGGTTTAAGAATTAGGTTAGTAGAATATAGCAAAGGTTATTTAGCCGACCATTGGTGTCAAAAAGGGCATATTGTTCATTGTTTAGAAGGTTCATTTGTTACTGAACTTAGCACTGGTCAAAAAATAACATTATCTAAAAACGAAAGCTATGTTGTGTCCGATGACTTGAGTTCACATCGTTCATTTTCAGAAAATGGCGTTAAACTAATTATTGTTGACGGATATTTTTTGAAATTATCCAACTAATAAATTCATTCTTTTCAAAATTCCTTTTTTGTACATTTGGGACTATTAAAGTCCAGTTTCACATATTTAGAAAACTTAAAATAGCAAAAGTATTTTTGTTGTTTGTACTAAGTTTTGTATTTACAAATATTAAAGCACAGCAACCATCTTACTTTTCGTTTGCCGAAGAACAATTTAGAGGCGTTCAAATATATGATGTGATTCAAGATAAAAATTTAAACTATTGGTTTGCAACTAACGAAGGTCTATTTTATTTTGATTATTACACTTACGAGAAAATAGAATGCGATAAAGCCAAAGGGAACTCAGTTTTCAACTTTGTGATGAGCAAAGAAGGTATTATTTACTGCCACAATTTAAATAATCAGCTATTTGAAATTAAAGGGAAACAACTTCGTCTTTTTTACGAATTGCCAGAGGATGAAAGAAGTTCTGACCTTAGCCTATCAGTAGCTAATAATGGAAATTTAATTGTAGGGGCAAAAAAAATCATAGTCCTTAACAAAAATGGCAAAAAAATATTACAACATGATGTTTCGAATACTTATTTAGGCTCAGCTTTTAAAATAAATAACAAAATCATATTTCATAAAATGAACTGCGACTCTATTTTCATTTATGAAAATGAAACTGTTTTAAAAAAGAAATTGACATTTTTATCAGGGACAATTCAAAAACAAAGCGTTTTAAAATTCTTTAGAATAAATGAATTGAACTATGCTCTTGATTTAAAAACCAAGGAACTCTTCAATTATAATCCATCAAAAGATGAATTAAACGTATTACCGAAAAATACTTTATTTGAAAGAAGCCAGTCTGAAAGAGTTTACGAATCAAAAGATGGGCTTTGGGTAACTGGAACTTTACCGGGAGTTGCTTTAATTAGAGATAAAATAACAAATGAAAAATACCCAATCTATTATGGAGATTATTTTATTTCTGATGTATTTAAGGATAATGAAGGCAACATATTACTAAGCACTTTTGATAAAGGTATTTTAGTTATTCCTGATACAAAAGTGCCAGATGTGATTAACTCTTTTAGAGATGACCCTGTTACCAGTTTGTATTCTGATTCTGCCTTAGGTTTAATGATGGGCTCATCAAAAGGAAAACTGATGAATTATCTCAATCGTGAAATAAATGCCATCGATGATAATGGTAAGCGTCCTATTGAACAATTATATGGAAATAAAAACAACGACTTGATTTTATTTGATAACGGGAAAATTAGAGTTTTTAATAAGCGAACAAAAGTAATTACTGAAATCATGGAAGCATCCCTAAAAGATGTAACCATAGGAATAAATGATAATTTTTATTTTGGAACGAATAGAGGTATTATGAGGTTAAACGCCAATACTAAAGAGACATATACTACTGAACTAGTAGCTTCTATGAATCAACGTATTTATTCATTAGAATATAACCTATCTGATAGTTGTTTATATACCTCAACCGCAAGTGGATTTTATGTGGTATTCCCATCCGGTATTACTAAAAAAATATTGATAAATAAGGATGATGTTTTTCCAAACCACCTACTCTATTATAAAAACAATATATATGCGAGCACTAAAAAAAATGGCATTATTGTTCTTCATAAGGGAAACATAATTAACTCTATTAAACCATTCGTTAATCAGCATCTTGAAGCTCTCAAGAAAATAATCATTCATCAAAATACTATTATAGCCAAATCCTCTAGTGGATTATTTCAATTTGATATGAATGGAAAATTATTAAAATCTATTCATTCAGTATTTGGCTTTTCGTCAAAACGAATTATAGATTTCACGATACACCAGGAGCGATTATGGGTAAGCCATTCGGGAGGTGTTCAGCAAATTGATTTAACTTATTCAAATAAAAAAACTAAAAAACCGATTATTCGATTAGATAATATATTAGTAAATGATAGCGTCATTCATCCTTCTAAAACCTATACTTTAAATAGTCACCAACGTAAAATTCAATTTATATTTTCGTCACCAACAATCAAAAATCATGAATCAATCAGATATCACTATAAACTTGTTGGATATGACTTAAACTGGAATATTAACGATTATGAATCTAATAAAATCACTTATTCTGCTCTTGCTCCGGGGGATTATACCTTTTATGTGAAAGTAGAAAATCAAGGGCGTTTTAGCGAACCCATCTCCCACTCTTTCTCAATAGCTGCTCCGTTTTATTCACGTTGGTGGTTTATCGTCTTACTTATTATTGTTTTTTTAGTAATTGTTTTTTTTATATACAAATGGCAATTAAGTATACAGCAAAAAAAATCTCGACAAATTAATGAATTAAATGCATCTAAGCTTACGGCAATTCAATCACAAATGAATCCGCATTTTATTTTCAATTCATTAAATTCAATTCAGGATTTAATTTTAAAAGGCGATGTAGAGCATTCCTATTCGTACATCACCACTTTTTCGAACTTAGTACGAAGAACATTAAGCTACTCAGAAAAAGATTTTATTGATTTTGACCAAGAAATAAAATTATTGGAGCTTTACTTATCTTTAGAAAAATTAAGATTTAAAAAAGATTTCACTTATACCATCAACACTAAAAATGTTGAAGACATTATGTTACCTCCATTATTAATTCAACCATTTATTGAAAATTCATTGATACATGGCTTACTCCATAAAGAAGGCTCAAAAAACTTAACTATTACCTTTGAATTGAAAGACCTATTAATATGCGTAGTTGAAGATAATGGTATTGGAAGAGAAAAAGCTAAAGCTATCAAACTAAGACAGCGCTCGGAACATGAATCATTTTCTGGAAAAGCCATTCAAAAACGTTTTGAAATTTTAAGCAATGTGTTTGATGGAAATTTTGGCTATGTTTATGAAGATGTGTGCGAGAATAACGAAGTTATTGGAACAAGAGTTACTTTATCAATTCCCATTAAACATAAATTTTAATCCATTGCTAAATTAAATAAGTGAGTTTATAAAACAAATGCAAAGAATATAGAAACGAATAGTAAGTTTGACTTTAGTGAATAAAATAAAAGCCATATTAGTAGATGACGAAGAGGGCGCTAGAGATGTGCTTGAAAATTTATTACGTCGTTTTTGCCCTGAGGTAGAATTAATTGCTAAATGCGAAAATGTATTACAAGCAGTAGAAGTTATAAAAACACAAAAACCAGATTTAGTATTTTTGGACATTGAAATGCCCAATTATTCGGGCTTTGAAATCGTCACCTTCTTTAAGAAAATAAATTTCGAAATCATTTTTGTTACAGCTTATGACCAATATGCTATCAGAGCATTTGAAGTAGCAGCTATTGATTATCTATTGAAACCCATTGATATTGAACGCTTAAAAAATGCTGTGGCAAGAGTAGCTCAGCAGCGTAATGTCGAGCAACAATCTCAAAGATTATCGCTATTGAGTAACACGCTAGAAACTAAACAACTCAAAAACATTGTAATTACTGATAAAGGTCAACAAAACATTATTGCTATTGATAGTATTATTGCTATTGAAGCTCAGGAATCATATTGTACTATTCATACTTCTGATAAAACATTTATTGCCAGTAAAAATCTTAAACATTTTGAAACAGTACTAGAAAATTTATCCCAATTTTTCAGAGCACATAAATCTTGGCTTGTTAACACGAATTGTATTACTCAATATTCCAAATCTGACCTTTCTATTCAACTCTCGAACGGCTTAACAGCCAAACTTTCTAAATATAAAAAAGCAGAGTTTGAAGAGGCTATTTCTAGCTAATCATATCTGTTAGTGAACCCAATTGGCTGTTAGTGAATTTTTAAATTCATCCAATTAATTTTTCTGTACCCTTGTTGTATAAATCTTTAAATAAAAATTATGAAAAAAATTGTATTATTTGTATTACTAGTAGCAACAACTAAAATCTCTTTGTCGCAAATCGACATGATTACAGCATTAAACACTATTGGCGAAGATGTGGTTTATACTGAATATTTATTTGTTACTATAAACCCAGGCAAAAAAAATGAAATTACTCAAAAAAGATATAAGGCTAATCTTAAATTAGAGAAAAACAGATTTGGAAAAGTTGTCGGCTTTAATGCGATTGAAACAAAAGATGGAGAAGAAAATGGCATTAAATACAATTATATGTACAACAAATTTGATAATTACACGCATCCATCATATATATCTGCAGCTGCTGATCATGCATATGTAATTATTAATGGTGTAATTTTTAAACTTGAATATTTTGAAAACATTTCATCATTTAAAATTGAACAAGCATGGATACCAACAATTCCAAAAGCAAGAGCAAATGATGCAATTTTTCAGGGCGGAAAAATGTCCGATTTACAGTCTGCTGATTTAATGAAACTTGTGAAAGATTATTTTATTGAAATGAAAAAAACACAAGAAGCATCACCTTATAGTGAAAGCGAACAAATGGAAGCAGACGCCATGAAATTTACAGTAGATTCAACTAATATAATGATTAGACAAGGTAATGCCGATTATTGGAATTCTGAGGCAGGACAAAAAAAATTGGCTCAGATGAGACAACCCCGAATTACACTAACAAATGATACAGGAACAGATGTTTGTTTATGTCACGGGCAAGGCGTTTCTACGATTCTTAAACCAGGAGAAAAAAAAGAATTTGGATGTAAAGATGGTAAAGTTTACTTAGGCGAAAAAGTTCCTAATTCTACAAACCTTAAACAAACAAATAAACTTTTATTAGATTTAAATGGCACCAATTGTGGGGCAAAAATTAATGCTAGTACTCTTTAAAATAAATTTAATTACCTATAAAAAGAGTCCATCAAAATTGATGGACTCTTTTTATATCCATTAATAAACGAAAAACGACTATTACTAAAGAATAAAACAAACATAAGATCTATAATCCTATGTTTGTTTAATACACAATAAACAAACTATTATGAAAAAACTCTTACTAATTAGCTTAACAACATTATTAGCAAACGAAATCAATGCTCAATGCTTACCTGCAATTACTAATGAAACCATTAGTGTTTCGCAAAGCACAATTTGTTCAGGTAAAACTTCAACCATTACAATCGGTTCTTCATTACCCGGAATAAAATATTCATTGAGAGATGATGCTACTAATACTGTAGTAGCGGGTCCAACAAATGGAACTGGTGCAGCAATACCATTTAATACAGGAATTTTAACGTCAAGCAAAACTTTCAATGTATACGCTGAATCTCAACCAGGAGGAAACGTTGCAGTAGATTTTGACGGAAGTAATGATATGATTTATACAAACACCTATTCGTCAGCAACAAATTCTTTAACACTTGAGGCATGGATTTATCCAAGAGCTACAACTTACAGAAGAATTATTTCAAATCATGACGGAACCCCTAATCCAGGCGAATTCGTCTTTGATACCAATAATCCTACTAATAACGGCCGAGGACTAAGATTTTATGTAGTTGGGCCAGCAAATGCTACACACTCTGTAACCGTAGCAAATGTTTTAACATTAAACACATGGAACCATGTTGCCAGTACTTTTGATAATGGCGTTATGAAAATATACGTAAATGGCCTTGCTGTTGCTACTTCAACAGCTGCATTTACTTCCATTCCAAGTAGCGCAAATGAAATAATGATAGGAGAAGATCCTCTAATTGTTATTCAAGAATATTTTAATGGAATGATGGATGACATTAGAATTTGGAACACAGCTAGAACAGCTACAGAAATTTCTGGAAACATGAATAATTGCTTAATTGGAAATGAAGTAGGTTTAAAAAATTATTTCAAGTTGTTTGAAAATTATGGAACTAAAATACTTGATATTGTTACAAATTCGATTGGCACAATGTCATCTGGAATGACTGCTTCGACTGCATGGACAACTGGAAATATTGACTGTGGTACTGCAACCTGCAATTTTGAAATGACTAATTTAATAACAGTTAGCGTTACACCTAATCCAACTATTACGGTTAACAGTGGAAGTATTTGTTCTGGCAAATCATTTACTATTACACCAACTGGAGCAAATACTTATACCATACAAGGTGTTAGTGCCATCAAAACGCCAACAGCTAATGCAAGTTATACAGTTACTGGTACAAGTTCTGTAGGTTGTGTTTCATCTACATTTGCAACATCAAGTGTATCAGTGAATGCATTACCTACAATAAACGCAGTATCAAATGAAACTTTTCTATGTGTTGGCGAAACTGCAACTTTAACAGCCAATGGAGCATCAACTTATACTTGGAATCCAGGCGGCATAGGAACTACTGTTGCAGTGACGCCTTCAGTTACTGCTACATATACCGTTACAGGAACAGATGCGAATGGTTGCGAAAACAATTCAACGGTTACTCAAAACGTTAGTATGTGTACAGGAATTAATAACTTAACAACTAGTAATAACACTATGACTCTTTTCCCAAATCCAAGCTCTAGTATTTTAACCATTCAAACAATTGAAGATATTCAAGCTGTATTTATTTTCAATATTTTGGGAGATTTAGTTCGAACAGAAAATACAAATACATTCTCTGTTGAGCAATTATCATCTGGAATTTATATGATACATGTAAAAACAGAAAAAGGAATGAATACCTTACGTTTTATTAAAGAATAATTTTATTATCGTTCAATCAAAAGGCTCATCAAGTTGATGAGCCTTTTTTATTAAAAATATTTTTGTTATCGCTCTTCCTTCGAAGTGACATACTCAGAGTAACAGCTCGAACTGATCATAATTTAAACTTCATCATTGCCACCCAACTCCAACAATTTAATATCGCCAATAGCATTGCCGGCAATACCTTTGACTGAGCCATAAAAATTAGTAGTATTGAGTAACACTTTCTCTAATTGTTTTTCGCGCTCTTTCCAAATTTTCGTCATGGCATTTTTTTCTTTTTGTATCCCATATTGCAATTCGGTAAAGCCTTCTACAATCGCTTCAATTTGTTGTCTAAATTCAGTGCCTGTTAAATAAGAATATAACAAACTCATTTTATCACCTTTATTTTCTTGGCTTGATTGCGCGGCGTAAATTTTAATTAAGCTATCACGTAATACAAAAGCTAATGATTTTATTTCTGTAAAGTTACAGATCCACACACCGTCTTTCATTCCAAAACGATCCATATCTTTGGGCATCGTTTCCGTTACAATCACCGCAATATCTGCTTGAGAAGATCGCATGTCATGTTTTAATTTATCAATCCAATCGCCACCAAAAGCCTTCGTGTTTTTGCTTTCGTAAATAATTTTACCGCACACTTGTCCTAATGGATTACGAACCGTATGAATAGCATCTGCACCTTTTACACCCTTCCCTACTTCATCAATAGAATCAAATGGAAACGTACTGCGTAATAATTCTTCTAAAATTAATTCCTGAACTTCGCCTTGCATTTGCATAGAACCTTGTCCTTGCTTGCGCACCATTTCTTCTGTTAGTTTCTTTTGGTCTTCGAGTTGTTTTTTTAATTCCATCATTTGCATTTGATGGTCTTTTTCCTTGATGGAATTTTTTTCTAACTCTTGTTTTTTTATTTGTTCAGATAATAATTCTCTTTCCGCTTGTAATTTTTGTTGAAGTGTTAATTCAAACTGAGACTCTTTTTCCTTTAATTCTTTTTCCTTTAATAAAAACTGTAATTCCTTTGCTTGACTGTCTTTTAATTTAGTTTCTTTTTCGCTCAACTGTTTATTGAGCATTTCCATTTGCAATTGCATTTCCGAAGCCGCCTTCTTGATAGCCTCTTGCTCCAATACTGCTTTTTGTAATTTTACTTTTTCGTTAATTATTTTTTCTTGATTTTCAGAGTCAGTTTTAGCTTGCTCCATTAATTTATTAATCTGAGCACGTTCTAATTCTAACTTTTGTTTATCATCATTATAGACTTTTAAATACTTACTTCTAATTTCCCCTTCTATTTCTTGAGCTAAGGCATTTCCTATAGGAAATTCAGTTTTACAATTAGGGCATTTAATGGTTGATTGATTACTCATTGTACTTTGGAAATAAACCTATTAAGGTAATTTATCTAAATTAATTCGTTTAATTTTTCGGATAGCACTTTCATGCCCTCTACCGCAGTAGATTTTATAATCGTTAAGTTTTTAATATAATCTAAATTAAAATCACCTGGATCTAGTAAAAATTTAGGGATATGGCCTTCAATCACATGAATTAAATTTGCAGCTGGATATACATTTAAGGAAGTACCTATTGTAATAAAAATATCTGCTTTTTCGGCTAACTCTGTTGCTTTGTCCATTTCGGGAACAGCCTCACCAAACCATACAATATGTGGGCGAATTTGAGAACCCACCTCACATACATCGCCGGCTTTTATTTCCCAATGCTTTAAATCGTAAACTAATTCATGCTTAACCGTACTTCTACCCTTCATGATTTCGCCATGTAAATGCAATACATTTTTACTGCCGGCTCGTTCATGTAAATCATCTATATTTTGCGTAATTACCTGAACATCAAAGTGTTTTTGTAATTCGGCTACTAAATAATGTGCCTCATTAGGCTGCGCTTCCATTACCTGTTTGCGACGCTGATTATAAAAATCCAATACTAAATCCTGATTTTTAAGCCATGCATCAAAGGTTGCTACATCTTCAATTCTATATTCTTCCCACAATCCACCAGTATCTCTAAAGGTTTTAATGCCACTTTCGGCACTCATTCCAGCTCCACTAAAAACAACTATCTTTTTTTTCTTCATTATTTGGGTAAAAATAAACTTTAAACAAACTACAAACAAGTGTAAATTATAGTTTAGCTTATCCTAAATTTACAAAAAAAATAACCCACTATGAAATTTTTTATTGACACAGCAAATTTAGCTCAAATTAAAGAAGCCCAAGACCTTGGAGTATTAGACGGAGTAACGACTAACCCATCGTTAATGGCTAAAGAAGGCATTAAAGGACAAGACAATATCCTAAAACACTACGTGGATATTTGTAATATTACTACTGGCGACGTGAGCGCAGAAGTAATTTCAACTGATTTTGAAGGAATGGTAAGAGAAGGCGAAATGTTAGCCGACTTACATCCACGTATTGTGGTAAAAATCCCAATGATTAAAGAAGGCGTAAAAGCAATTAAATATTTTGCTGACAAAGGCATTAAAACAAACTGTACACTAGTTTTCTCTGCAGGGCAAGCTTTATTAGCGGCTAAGGCAGGGGCTTCTTATGTATCTCCATTTGTTGGTCGTTTAGATGATATTAGTCAGGATGGTATGGATTTAATTGATGATATCAGACTAATTTATGACAACTACGGTTATGAAACAGAAATTTTAGCGGCTTCAGTTCGTCACCCATTACATATAATACAATGTGCAAAATTAGGCGCAGATGTAATTACTGCTCCTTTAAGTGCCATTACTGCTTTATTAAACCATCCTTTAACGGATAAAGGTTTAGCTCAGTTTTTAGCGGATGCTAAGAAGTAGACTATTTTGTTCTCGACTAAGCTCGAATTGACAATGAAAAAGCCCTTACTATTAATATAGCAAGGGCTTTTTTTTATTGAAGGATTTTACAATTTATAATACACTACTTTCTTCGTTTCAAAAAACTCTTCTTCAAAGTAATTTTTCAACTCATAAAAAACAGCTTTATCGAAGTGCTTACCAAACTCTTCTTGCAAATCTCCACCTTTTAAGTAAAGAATTCCGTTTGGTAAATCATTAAAATTATCTTTCAGTATTTTTTTACTTATCCAATTATAAAATTCAGGAAAAGCAGTTACTGCTCGGCTTACGATAAAATGGTATTTATCATTTATTTTTTCGGCACGCTCATGCTCTGCTGTTAAGTTTGTTAAACCAATACCAGAAGCAACTTCTGTTACAACTTTAATTTTTTTACCAATTGAATCTACTAAATGAAAGGTTGATTCAGGAAATAAAATAGCTAAAGGAATACCTGGAAAACCGCCGCCACAACCAACATCTAATACTTTAGTGCCAGCTTTAAACTTCATTACTTTAGCTATTCCTAACGAATGTAACACATGACGCTCATAAAGTAAATCGCTATCCTTTCGAGAAATAACATTTATTTGAGCATTCCAATGTATATACAAATCATATAATTGCTCAAATTGTTGTTTTTGATGAGCTGTAATATTTGGAAAATATTTTAGGATGATATCTGGTTTCACAAAAATAAAATATATAATAGTTAATGTCTGTTCGAGCGTAATTGAGAACTTTTTCACATCTTCCTATCCTTTGCTTCTCAAATACGCTCGAAGTGACAAACTCAGGATAAGTTCTACTGAAAAGTGTTACATTCTATTTTCTTGATTTTTAAGGATATTGTATAAAAATTCGCGCGCCCTAAATAACTGTGCTTTTACTGTACCTACTGGTAAATCTAATTTCACAGCAATTTCTTCATAACTCAACTCTTCGTAATAACGCATTTTGACCAACTCTTTGTAACGTGGTTTTAACTTCTCAACTACATCACGCAACATTTCAACCTTTTGTTTTTTAATAATATGCTCTTCTGGATCTAAGGTTTGAGATTTTATATTTTTAGAAAATTCTTGGCCTTCATCATTTTCCATTTTAGTGTCTAATGATAAAGCTGTATTTTTCTTTTTATTTCTTAAAAAATCAATCGCATTATTACTAGCTATTTTAAATAACCATGTACTAAATGCGTAAGTGGGGGTGTATTGTTCTAAGCGTTTAAATGCTCTTCCAAATGCTTCAATAGTTAAATCCTCTGCATCATCCTTATTATTACACATACGAAGCATTGTAAAATAAACAGATTCGCGATAACGTTGCAACAACTCGGCATAAGCTTTTTGATCGCCTTTGTGCAAAGCTAACTGTATCAGTTTGTAATCATAAACTGCTTTAGTTGTAAGATTTTCACTTGGATCTAACTCTTCCATTTGTTTGGTTTATGAAATAATTTACTAATATGAAATACTGGATAAATTACTAATAAAATAATCTCGTAAAAAAATGCCATAAGCCACAAATCAACTTCATTTAATTTCTTTGACACTTTATTAAAGATAATCATTTGAATTAGAATTTTCAAAATAAAACCAGCTAAGGCGGCTATAATAGTTGTTTTAAAAAGTAAAACAGCTAAAAACAGCAAATGGAATCCGTATTGAAAAGTATAACCTAATATGATTTTAGTTCTACTATTAGAGTTATAGTGAGGCGCCGTAGTTAAATGTCTTTGTTTTTGACGTTTCCAATCAGTAAAATTTGTTTTAGCTAATGAATAGGTAATAGCATTTGGAGAAACGACAACATTGGTATTTTCTTGGGTAGAGGCTTGATTAATAAACAAATCATCATCGCCTGATGTAATATGATAATGTTTAGAAAAGCCTTTTTGTTTGTAAAATAAATCTTTTTTATAGGCTAAATTCCTTCCAACTCCCATGTATGCTTTACCTTTAATAGCAGCCGATAAGTAATTAGACGCAATTAAAAAAGCATCAAAACGAATTAATTTATTTAAGAAACCATCTCCTTTTTTGTAGGCTCCATATCCAAGTACAATCTCTTTTTTATTTACAAAACCAGAAGCCATATCCTTTAGCCAATTTTCGTTAGCAGGAAAACAATCGGCATCTATAAATAATAAATTATCGTATTTAGTTCCCTTAATACCAACCATCACCGCAAACTTTTTACCATGTTTATAATAATCGTCTTCTTTAATGGTTACTTTTTTAAGGTTAGGGAAAATCTTTGCGAATTCATCAATCACATTCTCTGTATTATCCATAGAGCAATCGTTTACCACAATTACTTCAAACTCAGGATAATCTTGAACTAATACTTTAGGTAAAAACTCGGTTAAATTATCATCCTCGTTACGAGCACAAATAATAATAGATACAGGCTCTTGGGAAGAACTAGACTCAAGAGAAGTCGTTTTTAACTTACCAAGAGGCAACACATTAATAGCATAGTGAATAACAATGCCAATCAACGACACAAAAAAAGCAACCAACAAGAGTTCGTCTGCCCCTATTTCAACAAAATCAGGAAAATACATATAGCAAAAATACCATCCCTATGGCTTGATAATTCGCTTATCTTTGTAATTATTAAACAAAGAAATTAACAATGCCGTCAGTCCATAATGTTTAATATCTTCGTTATTCTCGACTTATAAATTAGTCATTTACCAAAGTAAACTCCTAATTTAACGTTCTCGAATGCCTCGATCTTAAACATTCTTGACAAGACTTATATAATTTAATTATGCTAACAGGAATAAAAGCCGTTATTTTTGATATGGATGGAGTAATTATTGACTCCGAACCACTTTGGCGCAGAGCCATGATACAAAGCTTTATTGAAATAGGCATTCCTTTTAGCGACGAGCATTGCCGAATTACTACTGGACTTAGATTTAAAGAAGTGGCTGAATATTGGTTCAAAAAGCATGGAATTAGCCATATTACAGTAGATGAATTTGACGAATTGGTGATTAACCGACTATGTGACCTAATTAAACAGGAAGGCAAAACCATGAAAGGTGTTGTTGAAGCCTTACAGTTTTTGAAAGAAAAAAAAATAAAAATTGGCATTGGAACTTCTTCAAATAATAAACTAATGAATACCGTTGTAGATGTTTTAAATATTAGGCATTATTTTGATGAATTATGTTCTGCGGAGCATATGACTTATGGTAAACCACATCCCGAAGTGTATTTAACTTGCGCCGAAAAATTAGACGTTAAACCATTGAATTGTTTAGTGATTGAAGACTCTGTAAACGGAATTATTGCCGGCAAGGCCGCTCAAATGAAAGTAGTAGCTATACCAGAGGACATAAATAAAACTAATCCTAAGTTTAGTATTGCGGATTACAGTGTAGAGTCTCTTTTAGAAATACAAAATTTCTAATCTATACAATTTCTCAAAAACTGGTTTAAAGGCAACATTGCTTTAAATATTTTGGCTGCATTAGCAGGGAAATTTTTATCCAATACCTCACTATCCTTTAAATGATGTATTACTATAAAATGTTTATTTTGTAATAAACTTATTTCTGGATGATCTTTGGGATAGCCTTTTGGGGCTGTTTTTAATTTATCTTCAGGTGATAATTCTTTAAAGTATGTTTTAAAGTCTTTTGCATTTAAAATCTTTTTAAAGTCTGCTGAATTATAATCAATCTCTTGACGAATCTTAGCTAAAACATCTGGTTGAGGCATGTAACAACCTCCTGCTAAAAAACATTTACCTGGTTCAATATGCATATAATATCCAGCACCCATGTCTTTTTTACCACCTGGATTCATGCTAGCGCCCATATTTAATTTGTAAGGCAATTTATCCTTACTAAAACGAACGTCTCTATTAATACGAAACATGCATTTTTTGGCTTCTAGGCCAGCTAAACCTTTATCAAAAGAAGTACTCTTATCAATGACTGATTTTATAACAGCTTCAAACTCTGATTTACAAACTTCATAGGTTTTTCTATTAGCATCAAACCACTCTTTACTATTATTTTTAGCTAATTGTTTTAAAAACTTAAATGTTGTTTCCATAATAATTACTCTGATATATTTTCAGTCAATTTTTTAAAGAATTTAAAATGATCTAAAAATTCTTTGGCAATAATTCTTAATAATGTATAGCAAGGAATTGCCACTACCATTCCTAAAACACCACCGAGTGCACCTGCCATTAAAATCACTAAAAATATTTCCAGAGGATGGGCCTTTACGGTATTTGAAAAAATAATTGGCTGAATTAACATCGCATCCACCAAATTAGTTCCAATTAATATCACCACTATTTTTGTAATAGTAGATGTGATTAATTCGTATTGATTAAATTCGATACAACCACTGATGCCTAAAAAAGCGGCGAAAAACAAAGTAATAATTGGCCCGATGTAAGGTATCACATTCATCACACCTGCTAAACAACCTATCACGAGGGCATTTTTAATTCCAAACATCCACATCAAAAACGTTACAATAAAACTCACTAATACCATATCAATAAATAACCCAGTGAAATACTTACTCAACATCTTTCGAGAAGTTCTATAGATATCCATCATTTCAGTTTGATATGCAGAAGGAGTCATTAATAATAGTGCTTTAACAACCATTTTTTCATCTTTTAAAAAGAAAAACGTAATAAACAAAACCGAGAATACTCCGCCTAAAATAGAACCAGTATATGAAATCGTATTATTAAAAATAGAACTTACATTTTGGAAATTCAAAAAACGATTAACTTGTTCGGCTATACTTGTCATTATTTGTTGCTCTGAGCCCAAAGCAGATAAACTATCTTTAAGAGATGGATAATAAATAAAAATATTATGCATCACATCGTGAAAATTTGAATTTGATAAAAATGTAACTTGAGAAATTAAGGGCGGTAAAAATGTTACGCCTATAATATATAATATCCCAAAGAAAAAACACAATGTTAATAAAGCAGCAATAGAGTAATTGATTCTGAATTTCCCTATTTTAATTTTAGAAATGATGTTTACAACAGGCATTCCTAAAAGAGCTAGAACTAAGGATATAATTAAATAGATAACTACATTAGTAAACAAGAACACGAAGGCAATTGTAGCTAATAATGTAATAATAGGAATGCTATACTTTTTTAAACTCATCTTTTAAAAATACAAAAAAAGGCTATGCGATTGTCTTTCTATTCTTAAAATAATTCATCAATAGTACACAACTTAATAATAGGCTTAAACAATAAAACACATCCTCTACTGGAATAGTATAAATACGCATTGCCATATTTTCTTCATTATTGTAAGTTACTATTGGCAATGAGGTTAGCAAACCATTACATATTAAAAAAGGAACTAAAGAAATTAAAAAAGCCAAATAAAACCTACCTAAATCATTAAATTTATATATAAACTGAGCTACTATAACCAAAAAACAACAAATTCCTGCATTAACAATGGTGTAAGTTCTATCATAATATATAATACTTAATGCTAATGAAATAGCAATAATAATACTGCTAATTGTTTTAGTACAACCAATGATATCCCTTTTAATGTAAGCACACAATACAGCATATATAAAGACACAGGCATAAGGCACACATATAAAAAATAAAACTTCCTCAATAGGGAGATTGACAATATTAATCCCTAAAATATATTTAGGATTAAAGCCCCAAACGCCATTCGCAGTAAATTGAATATCCCATAAAATAAAAAAAGCGCCTGTAATAAACATTGCAGGAAACAAATACTTCCAAGACTTGTAAAATGTCACTTTTTTATCAAAACTTAATAAAAAAGGGAACAATACACTCAGAATATCTAATAGCAAATACGTGTAACGCGAATTCATTTGGAAATTATTGCATAAATATACAATTTACTATTAATTAAAAAACTGAATTAATTTAACGAAGAAGATTTAAAATAACGGAAGGGAACTATCAACATTCCGAAATTTTCGCTTTCATATTTTACAATACTTTTATGATGAATTTTATGTGCCCTCTTTATTCCTTTCACATACCAATTATTTGATCTTGAAAACCACTTAAATCTTTGATGAATAATAACATCATGAACTAAAAAGTAAGCTATCCCGTATATAAAGATTCCTATTCCGATATAAAATTTAAAGTCATAGCCATTCATAACTCCAAACATCCAAAATAACCAGCTCGGAACGGCAAACACTAGAAAAAAAATATCATTTTTTTCAAAAAACGTTTCATTACTATGGTCATGATGATCCTTATGAAAATACCACATTAGCCCATGCATCAGGAACTTGTGAGTAGCCCATGCCATAACCTCCATTATAATAAATGTCAAAAAAATTATTAATCCGTTTATTATCATAAAAAAGTAACAAACATGCGTGTGTTTTGTTTAACCAAAAAAGTAAAGTGCCATAAAAAAGGCTAATTGGGCAAAATAAAACACTTTTGCTGTCAAATTTGATATTTGAGATAAGTGTTTTTGAACTATCAAATTTAGAGCAAAGGAAATTAAAAACCACGCTACATAATTTTGAATTGGTATTATATTGTCTTTCCAATACCAAAAATCAAATTTTGAAGCGTTTTGTTCCATAAAAAAATCAAGAAAAACCATCAAAAAGGCACCAAATAAAGCATTAATTATATGGTTTTTGAATTTTGAAAATTGAGCGGTACTGTATAAAAGCATAGCCCAATTCAATCCTATTAATAAAGGCACTGAAAATAATTTATATCCAAAAGAATTTCCATAATAATATGAACCAAAAATAAGTTCAGTTTTAACGCCCAATACTTCTGCCAAAAAAGCTAAAACAGCTACTAATAACAAAGATGCGTAAAACTTCCAATTATCTTGTTTACTAGTAAATAGAACTAATGCTGCAGATAACAATAAATTAACAGGGCTGAGTGCCTTAAAATATATAGGATTAACTATAAAGCCAACAAAGCCTATTATTTGAAAAATACAAATAATAATTAATGGTATATTTTTTTTTATAAACGACATTTGATGTACTAGTATTGATACAAATGTAACTAAAAAAACAAAAAACAATTAGCGCATATTGCTTATATTTGATAATTAAATTGTTGCTTTTAATTTAACTATGCAAAAAAGTAAAATTCCACATATCAACCGAGAAATCAGTTGGCTTTCTTTTAATGAACGTGTTCTTCAAGAAGCGTCGGATCCCTCTACTCCTCTTATTGAACGATTAAAGTTTTTAGGGATTTTTAGTAATAACCGTGATGAATTTTATCGTGTTAGAGTAGCCACAATTAACCGCTTAACAAAGCTTGGAAAAAAGGCTATTGATATTTATGGCGACGACCCTAAAGAACTCTTGCAAAAACTTCAACGTAAAGTTATTGAACAACAACAGCATTTTGAAGAAATATATCAAGAGCTACTTCATGAATTAGCGAAACAAAACGTTTTTATTATCAATGAAAAACAACTTAATAAGAACCAACAAGAATATGTAAAGGACTATTTTCATACTGAAGTAGAAAGATCTTTGTTTCCTATCATGGTAGATGAAAACAAACCTTTCCCATACATGAAAGATAAATCGGGCTATTTATTTGTAAGATTAATTTCTACGATTCAAAAACAAAAAAATAAATATGCCTTAATTGAAATTCCATCAAAAATCACTAGTCGTTTCATTATATTACCTCAAGAAAAAAATAAAAAATATATCATTTTATTGGATGATGTTATCAGATACAACGTACACGAAATGTTTTCTGTATTTGGCTACATAACAAAAGAAGCTATTAATATTAAATTAACTCGAGATGCAGAATTAGATATTGACCAAGATGTGAGTAAAAGCATGTTAGAGAAAATATCTAAAAGTGTAAAAGATAGAAAAAAAGGATTGCCTGTTCGTTTTGTTTACGATAGTACAATGAGTAAAGAAATGCTCTCTTTTATAATGAAAAAGTTAGGAATGGATAAAAAAGACAATGCCATTCCTGGAGGTCGCTATCATAATTTTAAAGATTTTATCGGATTCCCTAATATTGGAGAAAAAAAATTAGTGTATGAACATCCTACTCCTATTGTACATAAATATTTGGACAATATCAATACAACGATATTAAATGTCATCAAACAAAAAGATATTTTATTACATTATCCGTACCACACCTACGATCATATTATTACTTTATTAAGAGAAGCTTCTATTGACCCAACAGTTGAATCTATTAAAATAACTTTGTATCGAGTAGCTGATTCATCTAAGATTGCCAATGCACTTGTAAATGCTATTAAAAATGGTAAAAAAGTAACTGTATTGGTTGAATTACAAGCTCGATTTGATGAACAAAATAATATTTATTGGGCTAATAAATTACAAGAAGAAGGTGCTACAGTTATTTATGGTGTTCCTGGATTAAAAGTACACAGTAAACTATTTTTAATTACCACTCGAGTAAGAGGAAAAGAAATAAAATATGCTCATATTGGCACAGGTAACTTTAACGAAAAAACAGCACGCATTTATACTGATTTCAGTTTATTAACTGCCGACAAAGCTATTACTGACGAAATATCAGCCGTATTTGATTTTTATGCAAATAATTTCAAAACAGGCTCTTATAAAAATTTAGCCGTAGCCCCTTTCTTTATGCGTCAAACCTTTGTGAATTTAATTGACAAAGAAATTGCTAATGCAAAGGCTGGTAAAACAGCTTACATGGTTTTGAAAATGAACAGTTTAGTTGACAAAGATATGATTGAAAAACTATACGAAGCATCAAGAGCCGGCGTTCAAATTTCTTTAATCATAAGAGGTATCTGTTCTTTAGTTACTGAAATTACTGGCTATAGTGATAATATTAAAGCATACAGTATTGTAGATAAATATCTAGAACATGCTCGTGTATTTATTTTTGCAAATGGAGGAAACGAAAAAATTTATATTACGTCTGCAGATTGGATGAGTAGAAATTTGGATAGTAGAAGTGAAGTAGCTGTTCCTATTTTAAATACGGAAATAAAAAAACAAATAAGAGACATTATTGATATTCAATTATCTGGAAACACGAAGGTTCGTATTTTGGACAGACTACAACAAAACTTATACAAAAAAGCAAAACCTGGTGAAAGAAAAATCAGAGTTCAGGATGAAATATATAACTATCTTAAAAAGGATAGAGAAGTATATTTAAAAACTAAATCAAAAACTATTACTAAATCTTTTTCTACGATATGATTTTTGCCGCTGTTGATATAGGAAGTAATGCCATGCGTTTGTTATTTTGTAGAGCCTACGAGGTGAATGGAAAACCTCATTTTAGTAAAGAAGAATTGATTCGTTTACCTATTCGTTTAGGAGAAGATGTGTTTTTAAACGGAAAGATTTCTGACAAAAAAGCAGAGAAATTAATTACGGCCATGCGTGGTTTCAGAGAATTAATTAAAGTTTATGAAGTTGATGGCTACAGAGCAGTTGCGACCAGTGCTATGCGCGACGCAAGTAATAGTGCTGAAATTATTGCCCGTATAAAAAAAGAAGCTGATTTAGAAGTAGAAATTATTGATGGCAAATTGGAAGCACAATTAGTATTTTCAAACCATATTGAAGAATTATTAAATCCTAAACATTCTTATCTATACATTGATGTTGGTGGTGGTAGCACTGAATTAACATTATACAGTAATCACAAAGTAATCGCTTCCAAATCGTTTAACATTGGAACCGTTCGTATGCTTTTAAATAAAGTAGAAAAAGACGAATGGGAATTAATGAAAGAATGGATAAAGAAATCAACCTTTGGCTATAGTCCTTTAAGAGCAATTGGATCTGGAGGAAATATCAATAAGATATTTAAAATGACCAAGAAAGAAAATAAAAACATTAGTTATAGTAAACTAAAAGGCATCTATGATATGCTAAATTCATATACTTATGAAGAACGCGTAGAAGTGCTAGGTTTAAAGCCTGATAGAGCAGATGTTATTGTTCACGCCTCAAAAATATTTATTACCATTATGAAAACAGCTGACATTGAAGACATCTTTGTGCCTCAAATAGGACTATCTGATGGAATTGTTCATGAGATGTACGAAAGAGTTAAAGCAAAATAAAGATTACTTCTCTGCCATATAAATAGCTGCTAAACCTAAACCAACCGAGCTAAACGTGGCGTTTTTATATCCAACTTTTTCAAGTATGGCAGTAAAACGTTCGTTATCTGGAAAAGCTTTTATAGACTCCGGTAAATAGGTGTAAGCTCTCGTGTCCTTAGAAAACATTCTTCCTAAAGTGGGAGTAATATATTTAAAGTGAAATTTATAGAACTGTTTCACTGGAAAATGACGTGGTGATGAAAACTCTAAAACGCATAGTTGCCCGCCTGGTTTTAAAATACGAAACATATTCTCCAATCCTTTTTCTAAATTTTCAAAGTTTCTAACGCCAAAACCAACTGTAATGGCATCCATTGAATTGTCTGGCAAATCACATGTTTCTGCATCTCCGTATTGCAATGTAATCGTTTTATCGAGATGTAATTTTTGTAATTTTTCTCTACCAAACTTCATCATCCCTTCGCTGATATCAATCCCAATAACTTTAATTGGATTTAATTTCATCGCTGCAATCGCAAAATCACCAGTACCAGTTGCTACATCTAAAATATGTTTTGGCTGCTTGTCTGCAATTAGTTTAATACACTTTTTTCTCCAACCTTTATGAATACCTAATGATAATAAGGAATTTAAAAAATCGTAACGAAAAGCAATATTATCAAACATTTGAGCAACTTGCTCTTTTTTTGATTCGGTATTATTATATGGTGTAATTTGAGACATGGTACTGTTTTTATTTAACCGCAAAGTGCGCAAAGTTTTTTCGCAAAGAAAATAAGAAGTGTAATTAAATACATATTAATTAAAAAAACTCAGCGTTCTTTGCTTTTACTCTGAGTTCTTGGCGGTTAAATCTTTATTTTACAAAATCCAACTTCAATGCTTCTTCTAATAACTGTTCTTTACTAACAGGTACCACGCCAATTTGTTCACATACTAAACCACCTGCTAAATTAGATATAGCTGCCATCACAATTGGATTAACATGCAACGCCACTAATAAAGCAGCTACGCTAATAACAGTATCCCCTGCTCCACTCACATCTGCAATGCTTCTAATATGTGCTGGTGTATGGTGTTTTTCGGAACGAGAATTAATAATCACTCCTTTTTCAGCAAGAGTAACTAAAGCTGTATCAAATTTTTGTTTAACACGGAAGCTACTAATAGCACGTTGTAATTCGTTAATATTATCTGAACTAATATCTAATTTTAAACCTTCACGTAATTCTTTTAAATTAGGTTTAAATAAAGTTACTCCTTTATACGCATTAAAATTTTTCTTCTTTGGATCAACGCAAGTTGGAATTCCTTTACTTTTTGCTAACTCAACTACTTTAGAAATTAACTTAGGAGTAATTAATCCTTTGTTATAATCTTCAAATAAAATGACATCAATTTTATCATGTTGAATAATATATGAAATCAAAGTAATTAATTGCTGTGTTTCTGCAGGAGCAATATCTTCTTCGATTTCCTCATCGATACGCAACAACTGATGACTATTACCAATCACACGAGTTTTCTCAGTAGTAATTCTATCGCGAGACTTTAAAATACCTTTCTGACTTAATTTTTGTGCCTTTAATAAATCCAAAAACGATTGTCCTTCTTGGTCAATACCAATTACAGAACATAAGATAGGGTTCGCTCCCATCGCCTGAATATTTAAAGCTACGTTAGCAGCTCCACCCAAGCGTTTTTCTTTTTTGTGAACTGATATAATAGGAACCGGTGCTTCGGGAGAAATGCGATTTACTTTTCCCCACATGTAACTATCAATCATCACATCACCAATAATTAATACATTTAGATTACTAAACGACTTAAACATTTCGCGAATGTGTTCTTTTTTTACAGATAACTTTTTCATTTATTACTTTAATTTCTCAATTGCCTCTTTCATTCTTTTTAAGGCTTCGGTTAATTTATCTTCAGAAGTTGCGTATGAAAAACGAATGTATTTATCATCGCCAAAAGCAGCACCAGGAACTAATGCCACATGAGCTACGTCTAATAAATACATTGATAAATCAGTTGCATTATTAATCGTAAACCCATTATATGACTTGCCAAATAAAGCAGATACTTCAGGATATACATAAAACGCTCCATCAGGAACATTTGTTTTTAATCCTGGAATATCTTTCATTAGTTCTAAAACCAAATTTCTTCTTTTCAAAAATGCATCACGCATATAATTTGTGCTTTCTGCAGGTAATTCCATAGCAGCATGCATTGCTTTTTGAGTAATACTACAAGTACCAGATGTAAACTGACCTTGCATTTTATCACAAGCTTGCGCAATCCATTTGGGAGCAGCCATAATTCCACCTCTCCATCCGGTCATCGCAAATCCTTTTGAAACCCCATTAATCGTTATCACTCTATCTTTAATATCAGGGAACTGCGCCATGCTTTCATGACCACCAACAAAATTAATGTGTTCATAAATCTCATCACTCATGATGTATAACTCATCATGTTGTTTTACCACATCTGCAATTGCTCTCAATTCTTGTTTACTATAAACAGAGCCCGTTGGATTACATGGTGTACTAAACATCATCATTCTCGTTTTTGGCGTAATATGAGCTTTTAATTCTTCAGCTGTTATTTTAAAATCATTTTCGATAGTGGTATCAATAATAATTGGCACACCACCTGCTAATTTCAAAATTTCTAAGTAACTCACCCAAAATGGTGCAGGAATAATAACTTCGTCTCCTGGATTAATTAAACACAATACCGCATTAGCAATACTTTGTTTAGCTCCTGAAGACACTACAATATCATCAGCTGTATAATCTAAGCCGTTGTCTCTTTTAAATTTATATGCAATTGCTTCACGTAATTCAACATAACCGCTTACATGAGTATAATAAGTAAAATCTTCATTAATTGCCTTGATAGCAGCTTGTTTAATAACATCAGGAGTTTTAAAGTCGGGTTCGCCTAAACTTAAACTAATTATATCTATACCTTGCGCTTTTAATTCACGGCTTTTACGGGCCATCGCAATAGTTTGTGATTCTGAAATAAGATTTACTTTATCTGATAAGTGTGTCATTTAGTAGTTTTTAAAATGCGTAACAAATCTAATAAATACTATAACAATTCAAACTTATTTTCGATGAATTTATTGGCTAAAATGTTATCAATTTCTTTTGTAAATCTGTGTCTTATTAGTTACTTTTCAATTATAATTTAAGTATACTATTCAATGAACTATTGGCTTATAAAATCAGAACCCTTTAAATATAGCTGGGAACAGTTTAAAAAAGATAAAATTACCACCTGGGATGGCGTTCGAAACTATGCGGCTCGCAATAATTTAAGGGCTATGAAAAAAGGCGACTTAGCTTTATTTTATCATAGTAATGAAGGAATGTGTATTGTTGGAATTGCAAAAGTTGTAAAAGAAGCTTTTCAAGATCCAACAACTAAAGAAGAAGCTTGGGTAGCAGTAGAGTTTGCTCCTTTTAAAGCATTAAAAACACCTGTAACTCTTGCCCAAATAAAAGCGGATGAATACTTAAAAGAAATGCAATTAGTGAAATTACAACGCTTATCGGTAGGTATTGTAAAACCTGAAGAATTTGACAGAGTATGTATGTTGGGTGGAATGTAGAATTTAAAATGAATAAATAATAATAAAAAAAATAATTATGAAAAACATCATCACCATACTTGCTTTACTTTTATCTATCAGCTCTTTTGCTCAAGTAAAAGGACAATTTCCGCCACTTACAGGACATACACTTGAAGGGAATGCTATTTCATTACCCATAGCAGGCACTAAAAAATTTACTATTGTTGGCTTATGTTATAAGCGTTCGGCTGAAGAAGATTTAAAAACATGGATTCAACCGATGTATGATGTTTTTGTGGCAAGACCTAAAGGGACTGATTACTTTGATGTTGCTAGTTACTTTGATGTGAATTACTATTTCATTCCGTTAATTAGTGGATTTAAGAAAGCTGCCAATGACTTTAAAGCTGCGACTCAAGAAGATTTGTGGAAAAACGTTATTGATTGCGATACTGATATAAAATTACTGAAAACACAATTGAAACCATCTGATGAAAATACCCCTTATTTTTATGTAATTGATACTACTGGAAAAATAGTAGAAGTTGTTACAGGAAAATACTCAGAAGCAAAAATGGATAAAATTCAAGAAGCGATTGATTAATCTTATTTTGAATTTCGTTTTTTAAATTTATAACACAAGCCTACATTTAACATATTGATACGGTAACCTATGCCTGCTTCGATATATAACCCTACGTTTTTTAAAGCATAATATTTTAAAGCAATCGTTATTCCTGCAGCTGGAACAAATTCATTATCTCTTTCGGGCGAAGCAATTTCTTTTCCGTTCACTTTATAATTATGGTAATGTTTTAAATTGACACCAACTATGTAGCCACTACATACATCTAATTTTTTTCTAACAAAATATGTAGCGTGATGTGTGAATTTTATAGCAAGTGTTGAATTAGAAAACAATCTTTCAACTTTTTGATTATTCTCTTCGGTTTCTTTAATTCCAATCCAACCAGAAAAATAGGGACCTAAACCTAAATATGCATTACTAGCATGTGGATAAATGCAAAAATCAGCGCCTATAACAATTGCAGGAGATTTGGAGTATTCTTTTAAGCTATAATTAACTCTATTTAAATCTAAATGTCTTTTAAAAGCTCCCGAGCCAATGTAATAAGATGAACTACCTTTCCCAAAAGATTGGTCAGTAAAAACATCCTTTGTTTGAGAAAATAAAAATGTACATCTAAGAAAGAATATAAAAAACAAATACCGAGAAAGACGATTCATTTTGCTAAAATACAAATTTTATAATCGAAAGATAAATAGGCATACCAAATGTTATATTTATAGGAAATGTAATTGCTAAGGCCATAGGGATATACAAACCTGGATTTGATTTAGGAGCTGCTAATTTCATTGCAGCTGGCACAGCAATGTAGGATGCGCTAGAGGCTAATACAGCAAACATAAATCTATTTCCTATATCATCTGTAACAAATTGACTCAATATAGCAATTAAACCTCCGTTAAAAAGTGGAATTATAATCGCAAAGAAAAAAGGAAACCATCCATTTGACAAAAATGATGATAATTTTTTACCACTTACAATACCCATATCTAATAAAAATATAGCTAAAAACCCTTTAAAAATATCATTCGTAAATGGTTTAATACCCTCTGCTTGTTTTGCATTTGCTAATAATCCAATAATTAAACTTCCTAAAATCAGTAATACACTTCCATTAGTAAATGAATGTTTCACTACCTCTATTTTATTAATCGTGTTAGATTTTTCCTTATTATAAATAGAAATTAAGATTAATCCAGCGATTATTGCTGGCGACTCCATAAGTGCCATAATTGCAACCATGTGTCCATGCAATTCCAATTTTTCAGAATCTAAATATGACACTGCCGTTACAAAAGTTACCGCACTAACTGAGCCATAAGCTGCTGCAATAGCTCCCGCATCATAAATATTTAATTTTCGTTTCAAAATGAAAAAAGTATATATTGGAATCATTAATGAGATTAAGATCCCGAACAACATAGACCATGCTATTTCGGCAGAAAACGTTTCATGCGACAATTCTTGTCCTCCTTTAAAACCAATTGAAAACAATAAATACAAGGAGATAAACTTTGACGAATTAGCTGGAATTTCTAAATCGCTTTTAAGTTTAACGGCTATTATGCCAAGGATAAAAAATAAAAAAGCAGGGCTTGTTAAGTTTGATAATAATAAATCTAAATTCATATGGTTTATTTGTTATTTTTTTAATGTAATTATCTATATTTTTCAAATTGTAATCTTTCGCCAAAATCATTGTTATTAAAAACACCTCTATCATACACCAAATTTCCATTGACATATGTCTGGATAATCTTACTAGAAAATGTATAATTATCAAATGACGACCAACCACATTTGTATAAATTCAAATCTAGTGTTGATTTCCATTTACTATTTAAATCAACTAAAACAAAATCTGCAAAATAGCCTTCTCTAATATAACCTCTATCAATCATTCTATAAATTTCTGCGACATGGTTACTTGTTTTTTCAACTATTTTTTCCAATGTAAAATATCCCTGATGATATAATTCGAGTAATGCTACTAAGGCATGTTGAACTAAAGGCCCTCCAGATTTGCTTTGAAAATAATTACCCTCTTTTTCGGATAAGGTGTGGGGGGCATGATCGGTGGCAATAATATCCACAAGATTATCATTCAATGCTTTTATTAAACCTAATTTATTGTTTTCAGATTTTATAGAAGGATTCCATTTAATGAGGTTGCCTAATCTATCATAATCTTTATCTGTAAACCATAAATGATGAACGCAGGCTTCCGATGTAATTCTTTTGTCTCTTAATGAACCATTATATTTAAATAAATGAGATTCAATTTCTGTAGAAATGTGATATGCATGAAAACGAGTATTATATTTTTTCGCAATATCTACAACTCTTTTAGTGGCTTCAAAACATGCTTCCTCATTTCTTATTAATGAATGACAAATTGGAGGAATATTATCCCCATATTTTTCCTTAAAAAACTTAGTATTTTTATTAATAATTGAATCATCCTCACAATGCAGAGTAACTAAAGAATTAGTTCTTGAAAACAACTGTTCTAAAAATTCCGGATAATTAGCTAATATCCCATCATCATGATTAAAATACAAACCATCATCCGTAAGCCCACATACATTTTCATTATTTATTTTCAGAGCTTCTTCTAAATTATTTTTAGTAATGCCCATAAAAAACGAATAATTTGCTAAGGAATAATTTTTAGCCAATTCATATTTATCTTCTAGTAGTTTTAATGAAATTGTATTTGGAATAGTGTTTGGCATATCCATAAAAGATGTAATGCCACCAGATACAGCTGCTCTTGATTCGGAATAAATAGTTGCTTTATGGGTTAAACCAGGTTCTCTAAAATGAACTTGATCATCAATAAAGCCTGGCAATAAATATAAACCTTCAACATCAATAACTTTAATATTCCCTATTGAATGTGAAATGTTTTTCGCGATTTTTTCAATTCGTTTGTTTACTATTAAAACATCTGATTTAAAAATTTCACCTTCATTTACTATAGTAGCGTTTTTAATTAAAATTTTATTCATAAAATATTAGGGATTACAAATATCACAATACATAGGATCCTCAGAAAAAACACTATTTGGATAAAGTTTTTCTTCTTGATAATTACATTTTTGACATTGGTATGTATGTGATAAAATTGAATTCGTTTTAAAGCCACAATTAATACAAGGCAATCCAACTTTATAATTAACTACATCAAATCCAATTGAATTACATTTTGGACAAAAACAGTTTATCTTTTTAACTAATTTTTCGAATACCTTTTCAATCACCAACATTCTAGTGGGATTAAACATGGCGCGCATATCAGTTTCAGCAAATACAGTTTTATATTTTTTATTTAAAAAATCATAAGTCATATTTAACGACACCAATGAGGTAATTCCTTTAAAAATATCTTCATTAAAACATTGATCCTTACGAAGAATAATTGCATGTGATGGGAATTTACATTCTTCAGCAAAACTCAATAAGTCATTAAAAGATTGGACAAGACGGCCATTAAAATTTGTAGACATACTCGTTTCACTAGCCATAATTTCTATTTGATTTTTCTTATCAATAAAAATCGCTAGTTCATTATCAACTGGTGCAAAATAAAACTGAGGATGGGGGCCAAATGAACCTTCATTTGCAACAGCTAAATTGGCATTTTCAATATCCATTCCTTGCAAACATTTATTACGAAGAGTAGATACGGGGTCCTCCAATCGCTCTATTTCACCAGAGAATGTACCTAAGGCATCTGTATCAAAACTATTGGAAACTTTACTTTTCAAACTAAAAGTATTTTCAAATAATGGAGAAATTACTTGTTCTTTTTTATGTTTAGTGACGATCAATAATGTTCTATTATTAAACATTTAATTAAATATTCTTATTTCTTGTTAAACATATATTCAATCTAAGGCCTATATAAATTAAGATATCCTCTGTAAATGGAGATTGTAATAACTTTTTTCAAATGGTGAGATTTTTTATCAATTTTAAACTCCCTAGGGTAAAAAGAAAGCATAATATTAGCCTGAACTCTATCTAAAAAATCTTGCCCATTATCATGAAATAAAATTCCTTGATTGGAAATTTCAAAAAAAGTTAACTCTAATGAATGGCTACTAACTACATTATTAAAGTTAATGATGCCATTAAGAATAATTGAAGTTGAGTTATTAGGAGAAAGCTCTAGTATTTTTTGATTTTTAACATTCCCCTTAAAAATAAATTTTGAATCATCTAAATCATCTAACCATTCATCTAAACTATCATTGCCAATTTTAAACTTACTAAAGTCAATTAACAAACTCAATTCCTGATCTTCTTTATTATAAAATAAAAAGCAACCATCATATTCATTAACAGAAAAGCATTGATGTTTATTATAACACGTATTAATGTATGCTTTGGATGGATTGATGCTTTGAGAAAAAGCTGTACAATAAAGAAAAATAAACAAACAAAACATTTTTTTCATATTATACAGCTTTTAAATTTAACCTTAATTTTTCCCCAAAATCCTTACTAATATGACTAACTGGTGAAGCATATATTAGTAAATCCTCATTACCAAATTTATCATGTATATCATTATAGATAACATCAAATAATAGTGCCTTTGTAATAAAAAAAAGTCTTATAGACACTATTTCTGTGCCTTGTCCATTTATTTTATTTGTATCGATATGAGTATGAAGCGCATACTTGTTTTCAATAAGATATTTAGAAATCTCAATGGCTAAATTTTCATTTCTTTGAATTATATCAACAACTATCATGATAAACTTTTTCTTTCTACTGGCACAATTTCAATGTTTCCATGAATTTCTAAATCCATATTATTTTCAGAGGCATTGTTTACAATTGCTTTCATTAATAAATATGCTTCCTTCAATTCAATGGCTCTTTGTTCATGTTGATTAAAATTATTGTTTAAACCATTTTTTTCTTGCATTCTAAAAGATTCTAATTGATGAAAATTTATTTTACTATTAAATAAAGAAAATAAGATATTAATTGAATCTGAAGGGCTAAACTGCCCTTCAACAAGTTTATAATTTTGCAATTTACTCATGTCGTTTTTTTTATATTGTTACACTACTTTGAATTGTTATTTGACTATTTAACATCTCAATATGCTCACTAATTTCAAATAAATGTTTTTGTAACCTCTTTATTCGAGTTTCGCGCATATTAATATCTATTTTATTTGACGATACATTAATTTTATCTAAGTGAAATTTAATATTTACATGAATCAATTTAGTCAAAATCTCCAGAGCCTCTTTTGGCTCAAAATCATCATTAATCAATTCTATCTTCATAATATATTTAAATTTCTACTTTGTAAATACTTTTAACTGGCAGCACATCTCCACCTCTCACAGTTACGTGATCATTACTGACAAATAAAATAACAGTTTCGATACATTTATGTAAATTGGATTCTTTGTAATATAATTTTACATTTTGTCTAAAAGAATTGCCCAACCTCATGGCATGCTTCAAATCCTCCTGTCTGATCAAAATTTGTTCATTAGACGCTAAAACATCTGTACTACTATATTTAGAAGTTAATACTCTATTTTTAGAAGTCATTTTACTCTTAACAGCAAGTAATTTTAAAGTGATGTTATTGCTAAATCTTTGAATACGCATCTTTCTGTTTTTTATTTTTAAATGACGTAACACTTTTTTCTCATTACGCAGTTCATTAATAGTTGACGTATTTGATAAATACATTTTAAAACCTATAGAAAAAACAAGTAGTGCAAAAAATCCACTTAAAAAATAATGATGTACCGCAAAATCAGAAACAACAGCTAACAATTTAAGCGGTGTTAGATGAAAAACAATAGAACTTAAAAAAATAAAAAGTGCGATTAGTGAAAAGGCCAAAATAATTTTGTTCTTTCCATTTATGATTGAAATTTTTCTTGAGGTTTTCATAACTAAAAATTTAAAAGATTAATATGTTAATACAGGACAAAAATACATTCAGCAATTCATAATTTTTTATTTATATTTGTAATACTAACCATAAAATATTTTTATGCAATTTACACTAAATCAATTACAGATATTTTTAAAAATTTCACAAACAAAAAGCATAACTAAAGCCTCTGAGGAGCTATTCTTAACCCAACCAGCGGTTTCTATACAATTAAAAAACTTTCAAAACCAATTTCAAGTACCTTTAACAGAAGTTGTAGGCAGGCAACTATTTATTACTGATTTCGGTAAAGAAATAGCCAAGGCTGCTGAAAATATCCTTAACGAAGTTTATGCGATTAATTACAAAACATTAGCATACAAAGGCCAGTTAAGTGGCAGATTAAAAATTTCGATTGTTTCTACAGGAAAATACATTATGCCTCAGTTTTTATCTGGTTTTTTAAAACTAAATCCCGATATAGAATTATTACTAGATGTAACTAATAAAGCAAAAGTGATTGAAAGTTTAGAAAATAACGAAGTGGATTTTTCTCTTGTATCTGTTTTACCTGAAAAACTAGCAATAGATAAAGTTGAGCTTATGCAAAATAAGTTATTTCTAATTGGTAATAATGATCAAAAATTTAAACAAAAATCTTATGACAAAATAATATTTGACGACATTCAGTTAATTTATAGAGAAAAGGGATCAGGAACAAGATTAGTAATGGAAAGATTTATTGAAAAGAATAACTTACCTGTACATAAAAAAATGGAGTTAACATCCAATGAAGCTGTAAAACAAGCAGTAATTGCTGGATTAGGATATTCAATTATGCCACTAATTGGTTTAAAAAATGAACTAACACAAAAAGAATTGCAAATAATTCCGATAAAAAATTTCCCCATAAAATCGATGTGGCACTTAATATGGATGAAAAATAAAAACCATTCTCCTGTAGCAAGTGCTTTTTTAAATTATTTAAAGAAAGAAAAAGCTAACATTATAAATGAAAATTTTAGTTGGTGCGAAAAATATTAAAATTACAATTGATAATTTAGAGTTCCTTTTAAATACACAATAGAAATACTTGTTTTAATAAATTTATATTTATACTCTGCAAATTTTAATTCAGATTCAAGCCATTTGTTTTCTCGTGCATTCAATATAAACAATGAACTTTCTCCATTGTTAAACTTTAACTTTTCAGCTTCAACTAATAGCTTATTGTATTTTACTGATCGCTCTGCATTTTGCAATTGCTCTGATAAAATAGCAATGGTTTGCTTTAATGTATTTAGCTTAAAATCCAATTCGTTTGTTTTATTAGCCAATTCAAATGAGTTATTTTGAAAATTAACTTTTGCCATTTTATATTCATTTCTAGACCTACGAAGCAGCAAAGGGAAAGATAAATCTACGCCCCATTTATAATTATTTTGAGAATATACAGGGCTAAAAGAATTTGGATTATATGATAAAAAATTATAATTAACATTTAATTTCGGCTTAATCATTTCTTTCTTCAAGCGTGCGTCAATGCCTAATACTTTTTGAAATGAATTATATTTGTCAATAACAGGGTTAGAAGTTGAGTCTTGATACAACTGCTTAATAATACTATTCTTTGCCTTCTCAAAATACAAATCCAAACTATCCAAAGGTTGATAAAGCTCATTAGCTGAAGGCGCATTTGTTTGCCAATTATACATTGCCAATTCATTGTTTTGTTTTTGAATTTCAATTTTAGCAGACTGAAAATCTAACAAACGCGATTGATACAAAATAGCAGCTTCCACAGTATCCATAGCTGCTCGTTCTCCAACATTTGCCAATGATTCTATTCCAATTAATCTTAGTTTTGCTAAGTCCATGAAATAATTATTTAAAGCCAATTGTTTTAAACTAAACAGCCAATCAAAATACTGCAACGAAGATTCGTATAACAAATTATTTAACTGAATATTTTTTTCGGCAGAATAATAATTAACGTACTCTTTTGACTTTAATAAATCAGCCCTCCTATAATCAATAAACATACCCTGCAATAATCCAACCTCTAGACCAACATAAGGCAAGCCATAGGACGAAGTGTATTGTTCTGGATTAATGTTTTGACCTACTCCATATTCATATCCAACCTTTAAATTTTGTGCGGTGAATAAAGGAACTTTTACACCACTATTTAAAATGCTGTAATAATTTGAACCATTAAAATTTTTATTTTCATAGGTACCACTAACAAAAGGATCAAAATTTCCTTTACTCGCTTTATATTGCAATTCTCCATATTGCTTAATATTATCTGCTCGTTTTGAAATTGGATTGTTTTCTAATACATTTTTTAAATAGACATCATAACTCAAAACAACTGTAGTTTGAGAAAAGCAATTAAAAAATAAAAATCCAAAAACAATAATTAATACTTTAATTTTACTTTTTCTCATCTTGCTTTTTTTCTTTTTTTTCTTCGCCATTTTTTACGTAAAAATCTGGAGGAAACCCATTTAATTTTCGCCAAATCTCATAAATAACAGGTACGTTATTCAATAAGGCGAAACCTTCAACCCCACTTCCAATCTGAATAGCATCCGGCCATCGTTTACCTGTATTTTTAACTAAAATACGAAATTTACCATTATCAGAAATCGCCTTATCAAAAGCAACAATTTCTGATTGATAGGTTCCAAAACTAATTCCAGGCCAACCAGAAAAAACAAATGCAGGCCATCCATCAAAAGTTAACTGCACATTTTGTCCTTTTTGAATTAAAGGTAAATCAATCGGATTAATATAAAGTTCCACTGCTTGTTCAGCTTGCTTAGGCACAATTGAACATAAAGCGGCTCCTTCTTTTACAATTTCCCCAATTCCCAAAACATAGGCTTTAGTTATATAACCATCTTGTGGGGCAAGCACATAATAATACCCTTTTCGCATACTATAATTTGCTAATTGGCCCTGTAATTTAGTTAAAGAACCTTCGCCTTCATATAAAGAGGATAAAGCAGAAAACTTATCAGATTCAGCCTTCATTATTTTTTCTTGATAATCTTGTTGCACTGAATTTAACTCAATTTCTGAATTCAATAACTCATTTTTAGTGGACATAAACTTATTTTCGGCAGAAGTTTTTTTAGCTAAGGCATCTTGCACTTTAATTCGTCTATTTTCTAAATCTGTTTTTGATATAACGCCTTTAACTAATAATTCTTCGAAACGCTGTAATTGTTCTTCTGCAACCTTATAGTTATTGTATGAAGTTTGTGCTTCTATACTATCCGTTCTAACTTTTATTTTTGCCTGCAAAAGCTTGTTTCGAGTTTGCTCCATTTTTAGTAGCAAATTTTTATTCAAGGCATCGATTTGAGAATTTACTGAATTTACTTTTTTCTCATAAGACTCTAAAGTAGTTTCCTTAGCCTTAATTTGTTGTTCAGAACGGCTAATCAACATCGGATCCATATATTCATCCTTTATCTCTGAAATAAAGGCAATGGTATCATTCTTTTTAACGAAATCTCCTTCGCTTATAAACCAGTTTTCAACTCTACCCGCTATACGAGAAGTAATAGTTTGAGGCCTACCTTCAGGATTTAAAGTTGTGACCTTGCCTTTTGATTCAACACTTTGTGTCCATGGCATAAACAATACAATAAAACCTGTTATAAAAAATGCACCTAAAGAATACTTAATTGCTTTTGAGTAAGAACGCTTATAAATATTAGAAACGCCTTCAAGCTCTATAACTTGGGTATTTAAAAACGAAAACTCTTCTTTTTCACCAAATATTTTTTCAATTTTATATAAAGCTGTAATGATATCATAACAAGTACTTAAACTACTCACTAATTTCTCAACTGAATTAATAACTAAAAAAATAATGATTTCCGATGCTACAAATTGGCCAATATTTAAGTCTCCTCTTTGAACTAAAAAAGCACCAAAAAACAATAAAATTCCAACAAAAATAACTTTAAACAATATAATGCCTTTAAACTGTTTTTCAAGAACAGAAAAATGACTTTTTCTGTTAATGATATAGTCGTTTAAGATAAAATCCGAATGTTCCACGAAATTTTCACTGTGTGTGTCATTTGAAGATGCTCTTTTTTGAAACCATTCAATTAAATTATACTTTTCATTAGAAGTTTTTACATTAGTTTCAATTCCTTTTTTACCATAATAAGCAATAATAAAATAAAAAGAGAATCCAATTATAATTGTAAAAAACATAAACCACGGACTATATAAAGGCAATAGCATAACCCCAAAAACAATACTAATTAGTGAAAAAGAAAAATCAAGTAATATTTTACTGATTCCTTTCTGTAAAGTAACTACTTCAAAATATTTATTTAGTTTAAATAAAATATCCTCTGTATTTGTATTATTATTTAAATACAAGCTAATTCGAGTTGCTAAATTTCCAAATATTTTTTGGTGCAGGGTTTCATTAATACGCATTTGCCAGATTTGAAAATAACCAACAAATATTGTTGCTACAATTGTAATGGAACAAAGTAAAATAAGTGATGCGGAAAAACTACCTGCCATAATATAGGTTACAACTCCTTGTATACCAACAGGAATAGCGATATACATAATACCTTGTAAAAAGGCTAAAGTATATACTTTACTTAAAATTGTCTTTTCATTACTCAGCCAGGTAAATAATAATTTAGCTTTTTTCTTTTCCATGTTACAAATATATCAACAAAAATAACAAAAAAATGAATACTAATAATAGTATTACTATTATTCATTTGTAAATATCAAATATTTAACATACTTTTACTATCAAATCAGCTTTAATGGAATTAGACATTAGAATAAAAATGAATGAAAAGCTATTTCTTCGGAACCCAGAAGAATCAGTTTTAGGTAAGAAGATGGTGAAACATGGCTTGATTTTAATTAACAAACTTGGCTTTGAAGAGTTTACCTTTAAAAAACTATCCATTGAAATTTCAACAACAGAAGCCAGTATTTATCGCTATTTTGAAAACAAACACAAATTTTTAATATACTTAATTAATTGGTATTGGAGCTATTTGGAATATAAATCCATTTTTAGGTTAAATAATATTACTAACACCGAAATTAAATTAAAAACTATCATAAAACTTTTAGTAGAAGAGCCTCCAATAAAAAACATTGAATCAGATTTTATTACTGAAAACGAAGCTTACAAATTAATCATGTGGGAAGGTTCAAAAGCCTATTTAACACGAAATGTAAGTAAAGACAATAAAGATAGATTATTTAAACCTTATAAAGATTTATGTGAAAGAATCTCTATCATTATTAAAGAATATAATCCTAAATACAAATTTCCGCATTCAATGGCGAGTACACTTCTAGAACTTGCTCATTCTCAAAAATTCTTCATGCAAAATCTTCCAGCTTTAACTGATTTCTCTAAGGAAGACGATGATAAAAAAATTATTTTATTTTTAGAATCAATTTTATTTAATTCCATTCGCCTTAAATAAAACAAATCCTGTTTAATATTTCAACTAAACAGGATTGATACATAACAAACAAAATAAACCTAACACTCAAATCAATGATTTTTTTGTTTTAAAAATGTAGTAATTAAAAACACTGCTAATCCTACAACACATATTACTGGCAAAACAAAATTAAAATTTACTGAAGACACTAACGACACTAATTTATTTTGAGCAAAACAAGAAAATGATACGGTTAAGAAGATTGATAAAAACGATAGAACTTTGCTACTGTTTTTAATATTGTTTTTTGAAGTTTTCATAAGATATAATTTTAGATTGTTAGACATTCTGAATAATTATACCATCATAAAAACAAAAAGTTTTTGATATTTGGCAACTGGTCGTTTTTTTACAATAACTGGTAACATTTACAAAACATCTGGAAAATAAAAACGCTGGCAGATTTCTCGTACCAGCGTTTAATTTATAAAAATCTATTATTGTAAATTCAAAAATGGCTTTCTGTCGATAAAACCACCTCCTATTAAATCATCTCCTTCGTAAATTACAGCACTTTGTCCAGGTGCAATACCTGTAGCCGATTCATGAAAAACAATATTTAATTTATCTCCAATGGTATTAATTGTACTTAAACGTCCAGCGTCCTTGTATCTAATTTTAGTTAATGCCACATAATCTTGAGGTAAACTATCGTATTTAATTAAATTAAAATCACGTACATTAATTTCCATTTCTTTTAAATCCTCTAAATCACCTAACACAACAGTATTCGTTTCAGGTATTATTTCTTTCACAAAAACAGGATCGCCCATGGCTAAATCCAAACCTTTTCGTTGACCAATAGTGTAAAATGGGTAGCCTCTGTGTTTACCAACTTTTTTACCTTTAAAAATATAATCTCCTCCTTCTACACTTGCTTCTAAATTAGGCAAGCGATGTTTAAGAAAAGCTCTGTAATCATTATCTGGCACAAAACAAATATCATAACTTTCACTTTTGTTTGCCAAATCAATAAATCCAGCATCCTTTGCCATTTGTTTTATCTCAGGTTTTTTATATCCTCCTAATGGAAACATGGTTCTTTTTAAACTTTCTTGACCCAATCCCCATAATACATAGGTTTGGTCTTTTCCTTGATCAACACCTTTAAAAATAACCTTACGATTGTTCTCTTCTCGTAACTGAGCATAATGTCCTGTTGCTATAAACTCACAATCTAACATGTCAGCACGTTTTAAAAGTGCTTCCCATTTAATGTGAGTATTACATAATACGCATGGATTTGGTGTACGCCCCGCAAGATACTCTTCAACAAAATTATTGATGATATGATCACCAAATTCGCCTCTGATATCTAAAATATAATGTGGGAAACCAAAAGTAACTGCCATTGATCTAGCATCATTGATACTATCTAAGCTACAGCATCCAGTTTCTTTTTTGCTACTCCCAGATGATTCATAATCCCATGTTTTCATGGTAATACCAATTACTTCATAACCTTGTTCATGCAACATCATGGCAGCCACAGAACTATCAATCCCACCGCTCATTGCCACTAAAACTTTTCCGTGCTTACTCATTTTTTATTTTTTTGCTGGCTTATTATTTGTCTTGGTGCCAGGTTTTGTGGGTGTAGTTTTCGTATCTATTACTTTAGGTTTTTCGTCAGTAGTTTTATTTTTATTAAAAAATGCTTCTGTTTCTTTAGGTGTAGCTAATTTTCCACCCGCTTTATACAATTCCTTTTCTTTTACCTTTCCTGTCTTGTCTCTATATATCCAAGGACCAGTTTTGTAACCATTTTTGTAATAGCCAACAGCTGCAGTTACTCCATTAGGAAAATAAAAAGAATTTTTTCCTTCTAATTGTCCATTTAAATATAAACCTTCACTTTTCACTAAATTCTTATCATAGTATAACTTAAATGAGCCGTCCATTTTTCCCATTTTATATTTTCTTTCTTCACTAACTACTCCATCAGGAAAATAAACAAATTCCAATCCATCTTTCTTTCCCTTTAAATAGGTTTCTTTAGAAATCAAAATTGCTTTTTCATCAAAATATGTCCAAACAGAATCTTTATCTTCTCCAATATATTTTCCATAAGCCATTTTTTTTCCAGTAGGATGAAACATAGTTGAATAAGCGATTTTACCATCTTGCTTAAAATTCATAATAGCTTTAATAGTATCGTGAGGATAATAATATTTAAATATCCCCTGAGGTTTATCATCTTTAAATAGACCCTCATAAATTAATTTATTTGTCTTTTCGTCTTTCTTTTTCCAATACCCTTGCTTTTTTCCATTAGCATCTGTTTGTGTTTGAGCATTAGTTGAAAAACTAAATATTAAAGAAAAAAATATGATGTAATACTTTTGCATAAAAATGATTTTTACCTATAACTTATATTCTATGCAAAGTTACATTATCTATTAATAAAAAAAGGGGGTTATAAATATTTTTTCTGAAAATTTATAAAATGACAGCCATGCTTGTTTTGTTAAACTTCTATAAAAATAAAGTCAATCAGTAACAAAAGGACAAAACGATCGTACCATAGTGTTAAACTAAACATTTAAAAACATGAAAAAAGCAACCCTGCTTATTGCAATTATTGTAATATCTTATTTCTTTTTAAATTTTAATCAAAATAATAATTATAAAGAAGGTGATATTATTTTTCAAACAACTAGTGGGCCGACCGGAAAAGCTATACAATTAGCCACTCACAGTAAGTTTAATCATTGTGGCGTATTGTTTTTAGAAAACAATACGTGGGTTGTTTACGAAGCAGTTCAACCAGTTAAAAAAACCAGCTTAGAAGACTTTAATGCTCGTGGAAAAGGGACAGTAAAACGATTAGGCAGTAAACTTTTATCTAAACAAGACGTGATTACACTAAAAACTCTATTTAAAACATACGAGTATAAAGATTATGACGAAGCTTTTAACTGGAGTGATGAAAGAATATATTGCAGTGAATTAGTATATAAATTATATAACAACGGTTTACAAATAGAACTTTGTAAACCAAGAAAGCTAAAGGATTTTGACCTCAACAATCCATTAGTGAAAGTGAAATTAAATGAAAAATACGGGAACAAAATCCCCTTAAACGAACCAATGGTTTCTCCAGAAGATATTTACAACTCTTCTTTATTAATAGATGTAAAATAAAAAATCCATCAGTTGGCATACTGATGGATTTTTTATAACAAAAACCTTAAAAATCTAGGCGTTAGCCGCTTCTTCTTTTAAAATAGCAATGATTTTATCTTCAATTTCTTGGGCTAAATCAGGGTTTTCTGCAAAGATTGCTTTTACTGAATCTCTTCCTTGCCCTAATTTAGTTTCATCATAACTAAACCATGAACCACTTTTTTTGATAATTCCTTTATCCACACCAATATCAATAATCTCACCTACTTTACTAATACCTTCTCCAAAAACGATGTCAAATTCAGCCATACGGAAAGGAGGTGCTAATTTATTTTTAATCACTTTTACGCGTGTTCTGTTTCCACTGACAACATCACCATCTTTAATTTGGCTAATTCTTCTAATATCTAAACGAACAGATGCGTAAAACTTAAGTGCATTACCACCAGTTGTAGTTTCTGGGTTACCAAACATGACACCTATTTTTTCACGTAATTGGTTGATGAATATACAACAGCATCCCGTTTTATTAATTGAACCGGTTAGCTTACGTAACGCTTGACTCATTAAACGAGCTTGTAAACCCATTCTACTGTCTCCCATCTCGCCTTCAATCTCTGCTTTAGGAGTTAAAGCCGCAACAGAATCAATTACTACTAGATCAACAGCTCCTGAACGAATTAAGTTATCTGCAATTTCTAATGCTTGCTCGCCATTATCTGGTTGAGAAATTAATAAACTTTTTATATCTACCCCTAATTTTGAAGCGTATGTTCGGTCAAACGCATGTTCTGCATCAATAATAGCTGCTATACCGCCAGCTTTTTGAACATTAGCTATCGCATGAATAGCTAATGTTGTTTTACCTGAAGATTCTGGTCCGTAAATTTCAACTACACGACCTCTTGGTAAACCACCAATTCCTAAGGCAATATCTAAACCCAAAGAACCTGTTGATATGGAATCCATTGGTTCAACTTGAGTGTCACCTAATTTCATTACAGTTCCTTTACCATAAGTTTTTTCTAACTTATCTAAGGTTAATTGTAATGCTTTTAATTTCTCGCTGCCTACTGTTTTTTTCTCAATAGTTTCAACTGAATCGTCTGTTTTCTTTGCCATGATATTTATTTTATAGTTTTAAGTTACTTATTTAATAATGAGCTTCGTTAACAACTTGATAACAATCTCAAATTCTTTACAAATCTAAATCAAAATTCAAGCAATTGATTGCTATAATTTGTAGCATTAATTAAAATAGCAGTGTTTACAGTAGATTCAGGATAAAAAAAATACAAAATCTACCAAATATTTCATAAAAAAATATCACTCACTCATAAAATGTAACAGAAAATGATGGTTATTGTTTGGTTTTTATTTCAACTCTTAACTAAAAAGAGGAACACTAAACGTTATCACAAATACAGTTTTATATACCATACAGTATCTATAAAACAAAAAAGCCTTTCATCTCTGAAAGGCTTTGTCGGGGTGGCCAGATTCGAACTGACGGCCTCCACGTCCCAAACGTGGCGCGATACCGGGCTACGCTACACCCCGCTTTTTTATAAGTTACTTTTAAAAGTGCTTTATAAAAAATTAGAGTGCAAAGATATAATTTTTTTTATTCAAAAAAAGAAAAACTTCATTTTTTTACAAAAAAAATAGAGCTGCCTGAAAACAGGCAGCTCTATTTGATATTTATAATTTTTTATTATTTCTCTACAGCAAATTTCTTAGTAATAGCTTTACCATTACCTACTTTTACTTGATAGAAATATAAACCAGCGCTTAGGTTATTTAAATTAACCTCAACTTTATTACTTCCAATGTTTCCTGAAACTGAAGTTGAATACACTGTTTGTCCAACTGCGTTAAGAATATTGATATCCATTTTTGCGTTTTCTTTTAATACAACATCAATTGTTGCATTTGTAGAAGCTGGATTAGGATAGAAATTTAAAGTATTAACAGCAGAATTTACATCTTTAATAGAAGTAACAATTGGGGTACCAATTTCGCTTACAGGCAACTTAATATAAATAATATCACTTGCATTATCTACATTTTCAATATCTGGATCTGTTCCTGAAGCTGGTGGTACACTATATCCAGGAAAAAAATCTCTTTGGTAAATTAAATGAACATTTCCGTTAACTGTTTTAGCTAAAGATGGGTACATTCCTTCATATTCAGCACCTATAGAACGAGGTACGATGTCTGTTGGATTTGACCAAGTTACACCTAAATTAGATGATTTCATTAAATAAACGTGTCTAACTAACTTTGGATCTTGTGAAGCGGAAATTAAACTATCTACAACTGAACTATAAGATAAATACAATACATTATTAGCATCAAATGCCATACTACCATATGATGTTAAAGATGCTCCATAACTTCCAAACGCAAGCATGCCTGAAGTTGCTGTAGGAAAATAAACTGTTCCTTGCTCTCCTAAATCTTCAATTCCTGCGATAATAGTACCACCTGCATTTTGAGGCATTGTTTCATCCCATAAATATAAACCATCTGTATAAGGGAAATAGCTATAACCTGTTGTTGAAGGTGCGTCATTCAATAAACGGTAAGCACCATAAGTAACAAAAGCAACACCATTGTTATCTAATGCAATTCCAAAGTTACCATCATTTGTTTCAATTGTATCAGCAACTGCATCAGCATTAACATCAGAAGTTGTAGTTGTATAATCCCATAATGGTAAAGGAAACTTATAAACTGTTTTATAAGTCCAAGTAACTCCTCCATCTGTAGATTTTGCTAAACCTACATCTGAATCAGAATCACCAGCAACAATAGCAACTGTACTTCCTTTTGCTGTAATTGCATAAGCATCTCCACCAAAACCTAAATAATTAGTTGATGTAAAGCCAGTTGGTTGTTGATTAACAATATCCCAAGTTGCACCAGCATCAGTAGAACGAGAAAATAAGATAGCTCCATCTAATCA
>Ga0208628_1000148_pt1 | contig 42769 bp, 37 predicted proteins | sample LakWasMet16_LOW5_2_FD_183864 | JGI IMG/M metagenome (GOLD analysis project Ga0208628, IMG submission 183864) | Freshwater sediment methanotrophic microbial communities from Lake Washington under simulated oxygen tension - Sediment Metagenome... | ecosystem: Environmental > Aquatic > Freshwater >... | reverse complement strand
TCCCACCGCGCAGGTGATTCACGATTGTTTTACCCGCGACGGCAAGCCGCATGAATTGGCACCACGGAATGTGTTGCGCAATATCCTGGCTTTGTACGAAGCCATGGGCATGAAGCCGATTGTGGCACCTGAACTGGAATTCTTCCTGGTACAGAAAAATACCGATCCGGATTTTCCGTTGCAGCCGCCGGCGGGCCGTTCGGGCCGGCCTGAAACGGCAAGGCAATCGTACTCCATCGATGCGGTGAATGAATTCGATCCGATTCTCGATTTGATGTACGACTATGCCGAAGAAATGGAGCTGGACGTCGATACGCTTATTCACGAATCCGGCGCGGCGCAGCTTGAAGTGAACTTCGTGCACTCCGACCCTATGTCGCGTGCCGACCAGGTGTTCCTGTTCAAACGGACGATGCGAGAAGCCGCGTTGCGGCATGGCATTTACGCCACATTCCTTGCCAAGCCGATGGAAAACGAACCGGGCAGTGCGATGCATATCCACCAAAGCATGCTGGATGCAAAAACCGGCAAGAATTTATTCGCAGGCAAGAAAGAAAATCAGCACAGTGAGCTGTTCAAGAATTATCTAGGCGGCCTGCAAAAATACGTACCAATGGCGATGCCGTTTTTTGCGCCGAACGTAAACTCGTATCGACGTCTAGCGGTGGGCGATGTCGCACCGATCAATGTGCAATGGGGTTTCGATAATCGCACCTGCGGTTTGCGGGTGCCGATGGACTCACTCGAAAACACCCGCGTCGAAAGCCGTTTCGCCGGTTCCGATGCCAACCCCTATCTCGCGATGGCGGCGACCTTGGCCTGCGGTTATCTCGGTATTATCGAAAAATTAAAACCCACCGAACCATTGACCACCAGCGCACAAGACAAAGGCTACGAGTTGCCGCGCAGCCTGGAAGAATCCCTGAAATGGTTGCGTGGTTGTGCACCCCTGCAGAACTTGATGGGCGAGCGTTTCGTGAATGCCTATATCCACGTGAAGGAAAAGGAATATCAAACCTATTTCCGCGTGATCAGTTCGTGGGAGCGAGAATTCCTGCTGTTGAATGTTTGAGACGCGCCCCTCTCCCGCCCGGAGAGGCTGGGTGAGGGTAAAATTGTATACGCACTAATCGGAGCCTTCGTGGAAAATTCAGATCTACAAGCCTTGCAAAAATTGGATGCCGCACATCACATCCATCCCTTCAACGACAATGCGGCGCTGGCTAAAAAAGGCACGCGCATATTGACCAAGGGCGAAGGCTGTTACGTCTGGGATGCCGAGGGCAACAAAATGCTCGACGCGTTCGCGGGCCTCTGGTGCGTGAATATCGGCTATGGCCGCAAAGAGTTGGGCCAGGCCGCCGCGAAACAGATGGACACGTTGGCCTACTACAACAGTTTTTTTGGCTGCACCACCGAGCCTACCGTGCATCTTGCCGCCAAGCTGGCCGAGCTCACGCCGGGCGATTTGAATCATGCGTTCTTCAGCAATTCTGGTTCCGAAGCCAACGACACGATTCTACGAATGGTGCGACATTTCTGGGCCGTGCAAGACAAACCCAATAAAAATATATTGATTGGCCGTTTCAACGGTTATCACGGCTCGACGGTTGCCGGTGCAAGCTTGGGTGGCATGAAGGGCATGCATTCTCAAGGCGGTTTGCCGATCCCGAATATCCACCACATCAATCAACCGTACTGGTTTGGCGAAGGTGGCGATCTATCGCCGGAAGAATTCGGCTTGCAACGCGCACGCGAACTGGAGGCCAAGATTCTCGAGCTTGGACCGGATCGCGTGGCGGGATTTATCGGCGAACCGATTCAGGGTGCCGCCGGCGTGTTTATTCCACCGATGAATTACTGGCCGGAAATTCAGCGCATCTGCCGTCAATACGATGTTCTGCTGATTGCCGATGAAGTCATTTGCGGCTTTGGCCGAACCGGTCACTGGTTCGGCTCGGAATATTTCGGTATTCAACCGGACATCATGACTCTGGCCAAGGGTATTACTTCCGGTTATATCCCCTTGGGTGCCGTGATGTTCAATGATCGTGTTTCAAATGTATTACGCGATAAAGGCGGCGAGCTAGCGCATGGTTACACCTACTCCGGCCATCCTGTTTGTACTGCGGTGGCATTGGAAAACATTCGAATTTTACAGGACGAAAAGATTGTCGAGAATATCCAGAGCAATACCGGCCCCTATCTTGCCGGCCGCTGGCAAGAGCTGGGCGAGCATCCATTGGTCGGCGAAGCACGAATCGTCGGCATGGTCGGTGCCCTGGAACTCGTACCCAACAAGCCAAGCCGTGCCTTTTTTGAGGATAGAGGCAAGGTAGGTCAGTTATGCCGTGATATTGCCCTTAAAAACGGTCTAATATTACGAGCGACCAACGATGCCATGCTGCTTTCGCCACCGCTGATTATTACGCGCGGGCAGATTGACGAGTTGTTCGAAAAAGCCTGGAAGTCCTTGAACCAAACCGCTGAAGCTTTGGGAAAATAACGAGGTATGTAACTGTTTGCCAGTGATTCCTGTCGTCACATTATTTCTAACAATCAAGTGAGAGGTGTTATGAAACTACGTCTTTTAACAATAGCCATTGTCGGACTGACTCTCGTTGCATGCGGTAACAAAGAAGCTTCCGCTCCCGGGGCCACTGCCAGTGCCCCCGCCGCCGAAGAAAAAGTGCTCAACGTCTATAACTGGTCCGATTACATAGCACCCGACACGGTCGCCAAATTCGAGAAGGAAACCGGCATCAAGGTGACCTACGACGTCATGGACAGCAACGAATCGCTGGAATCGAAAATCCTGTCCGGCGACACCGGTTACGACATCGTGGTGCCCTCGTCATCTTTCCTTGGTCGACAAATCAAGGCGGGTGCCTATCAACCGCTCGACAAGTCACAGCTCGGCAACTGGAAGAATCTCGATTCCAATCTCTTGAGCAAGCTTATCGATGTCGATCCGGGCAATGCCCACGCCATGCCATACCTTTGGGGCACTACCGGCATTGGTTACAACGTGGACAAAGTCACCAAGATTTTCGGCAATACCGATGTGGTCAACAGTTGGGACCTGATTTTCAAGCCCGAAAATCTTTCCAAGCTGAAAGAATGCGGCGTTACCTTTCTTGATGCCGCTTCCGAAATCATTCCCACCACCTTGTATGCGATGGGCGAAGATCCAAACAGTTTTGATCCTGCCGTGATCGACAAGGCCGCCGCAAAACTGGAAAGCCTGCGTCCATACATCACCAATTTCCACTCATCGGAATATATCGATGCCTTGGCCAGCGGCAACGTATGCATCGTGGTTGGCTGGTCAGGCGATATCATTCAGGCCAAGGCGCGCGCTGCCGAAGCTAAAAATGGCGTCAACATCGGCTACAGTATTCCGCAGCAGGGCTCGGCGATGTGGTTTGACATGATGGCGATTCCAAAGACCGCCAAGCACCCGAAAAATGCCCATCAGTTCCTGAATTTCCTGATGCGCCCGGACATCATTGCAGAAGTGTCGAACTACGTCTCGTATCCAAACGCGAATGCCGCTTCGACGTCCATGCTCGACAAGGGCATTACCGATGATCCTATGATCAGCCCGAGCAAGGAAACCATCAATACCAAATTGTATGGCTTGGCAGTGCTTCCGCCGGACGTGATGAAAAAATATACCGCGGTGTGGACCGAGCTCAAAACCACCAATTAACCTCTCGGGGCAAGCATTAAACCGCTTGCCCTTTTTTTCGACGGGATTACCACTATGAGTGCTGAAATGGCTGCTGCGACTTCTGATCATGTGCCACGAACGGATAAATTGGGTAATGAAAATTACGTCCGCATTATCGATGTACGCAAAGAGTTTGACGGTTTTGTCGCAGTCGATTCGGTAAACCTGTCGATTCGGAAGGGCGAGATTTTTGCGTTGCTCGGTGGTTCGGGTTGCGGCAAGTCAACCTTGTTGCGTTGCCTTGCGGGTTTCGAAAAGCCGACTTCCGGCAAAATCGAACTCGACGGCCAGATTATCAACGACCTGCAGCCCTATGATCGTCCGATCAACATGATGTTCCAGTCCTACGCGTTATTCCCGCACATGACGGTGGAACAGAACATTGCTTTCGGTTTGAAGCAGGACGGCATGGCCAAGGACGCGATCGCCAGGCGCGTCGAAGAAATGCTCGGCATCGTGCAAATGAATAAATTCGCGAAGCGCAAACCCCATCAATTGTCTGGCGGGCAACAGCAACGCGTGGCATTGGCACGCTCTCTCGCAAAGAGTCCGAAGCTGTTATTGCTCGACGAGCCGATGGGTGCGCTGGATAAAAAGCTTCGTTCGCAAATGCAGCTGGAGCTGGTCAATATCATCGAACGTCTCGGCGTTACCTGCGTGATGGTGACGCATGACCAGGAAGAAGCCATGAACATGGCGCATCGCATTGCGCTGATGGATGCCGGTCATATTCGCCAGGTCGGTACGCCGGACGAAATTTACGAACAACCCACAAGCCGTTTCGCTGCGGAGTTCGTTGGTTCGCTCAATGTGATTGAAGGCAAGGTCGAAGAGGATGAAGCGGATTTCGTCACGATCCGTTCGGACGCATTGCCCGATTCGGTATATATCGGTCACGGCATCAGCGGATTTGAAGGGCAACAGGTCGCATTTGCGGTACGGCCTGAAAAAGTCACGATCAGCAAGGACGAGCCGGTACAGAAGCACAACAAGGCGCAGGGTCTCGTCGAGGATATCGCCTATTTCGGCAGTCATTCGGTCTATCACGTGCGCCTGCCGAGCGGCTTCAAGATCATGGCCCATTTCGCCAACAGGAAGCGCTGGGCCAGCGAAAACTTTACCTGGAATGATCAAGTCTGGGTCTCGTGGGGAGATGATGCCGGCGTGGTGTTGACCACATGAGCCTGCCCAAATTCTTGACCCGGAAAGTTCTGCCGCATCCGCGCTGGGGTGTCATTTCGATACCGTATTTCTGGATGCTGCTTTTTTTCGCAATACCTTTTTTGATTGTGATGAAGATTTCCTTCAGCACCCAGGCAGTGGCGATTCCGCCCTATACGCCGGTGCTGGAATACGTCAACGAAGGCTTGATGCTCAAATTGAATCTGGGCAACTACATCGAGCTGTTCACCAACTCGCAGTATGTGGAAGCCTATTTAAGCTCGCTCAAAATCGCCGCTATTTCGACTTTGCTGTGCCTGCTGATTGGTTACCCGATGGCATACACGATTGCACGCATGTCGCCCTCCATGCGAAATATTTGTTTGATGCTGGTGGTTCTGCCATCGTGGATTTCTTTCCTGATTCGCATTTATGCGTGGATCGGCATCCTGCAGACCAATGGCGTGCTGAATAAAATGTTGCTGGCGATAGGTATCATCGATTCGCCATTGCAGATCATGAATACGCCGGTCGCGGCCTATATCGGCATCGTTTACGCCTATCTGCCATTCATGATTCTTCCGCTCTATACCAACCTGGTGAAATTCGACATGCGCCTGCTCGAGGCGGCCTATGATCTCGGCGCAAAGCCCTGGAAAGCCTTCCTGACGATCACCTTGCCAATGTCGAAATCCGGCATTATCGCAGGCTGCATGCTGGTCATGATTCCCGCCGTCGGTGAATTCGTGATTCCGGAATTGCTCGGTGGTCCCGGCACGCTAATGATCGGTCGCCAGTTATGGAGCGAATTCTTCAGCGCCGGCAATTGGCCGATGGCCTCGGCGGTCGCCATCATCATGCTCGTCTCGCTGCTGATTCCGATCATCATCTTCCACAAGTTCCAGCAGAAAGAACTGGAGGGCAGGATCGTATGAGCTCTCCCAACGCCAAAGTCAGTTGGTTCGGTCGCATTTTTCTGGGTGCAGGTTTTCTTTTTCTGTATTTGCCGATCATTTTATTGGTGGTTTTTTCATTCAACGAATCGCGTCTGTCCAGCTCCTGGTCGGGTTTCTCGTTCAAGTGGTATGGCGAGCTGATGAATGATGATTCGATGCTGAAAGCGGCCTGGGTGAGTTTGAAGATCGCGTTCACCTCGGCCACTGCTGCTGTCGTGCTGGGTACGCTGGCGGCGCTGGTGATGACGCGTTTCAAATTCTTTCGCGGGAAAACACTGTTCGGCGCACTGATTACCGCACCACTGGTGATGCCGGAAGTGGTGACTGGACTGTCGCTATTGCTGATGTTTGTTACCTTGTTTTCACCGTTCGGCATTTCACCCAAGGGCATGCTGTCAATCTGGATTGCGCATGTCACTTTCACAATGGCCTTCGTGACCGTGATTATTTCCTCGCGCCTCGCGGAACTGGATAAATCATTGGAAGAAGCGGCGATGGATCTAGGGGCCAACCGGCTGAAAATATTCTTCGTGATCACGTTGCCGATTATTTTTCCGGCACTGATTTCGGGCTGGTTGCTGGCATTCACTCTGTCGCTGGATGATGTGGTGATTTCCAGTTTCGTTGCCGGGCCGGATTCGACCACCTTGCCGATGAAAATTTTCTCGACCGTGCGTCTTGGCTTGAATCCAAAAATCAATGCGTTGGCTTCGATTATCGTGGCAGTGGTATCGACGACTGCCCTGATCGCCTGGGCGATCAGCCATCGCGAAGAAAAACGCCGCCAACGTGATATTCAACTGGCATTACAGAAAGGCGATTAAAGAAAATGAGTGTCGAAATTACCAATCCCTGGACCGGTCAGGTGGATTACCGCTATGACTACATGGATGCCGATGCCGTCGAACGTTTGCTGGCAAAATCATCGGCGGCATTTCCTGCCTGGTCAGCATTGTCGATAGACCGGCGGGGCGCAATTCTTGAGCGCATTGCATCGGTTCTGCGTTCGAAGAAAGAACAGATCGCCAATATCATGTCGGCCGAGATGGGCAAGCTGCATGGCGAGGCTCTGGCCGAAATAGAAAAATCCGCCGGTGCCTGCGAATATTACGCAAAGCATGCGATTGACTATTTGCGCGACAGCGATATCAAAACCGAAGCAACCCGCAGCTATGTAACCTATGAGCCGCTGGGTTGCGTGTTTGCGATCATGCCCTGGAATTTTCCCGTTTGGCAGGTATTCCGTTTTCTTGCGCCGGGCCTGATGGCCGGTAATGTCGCCTTGCTGAAACATGCGACCAATGTGCCGCGTTGTGCCGATGTGATTGCAGAAGTGCTGAAAGACGCCGGTATTCCCGATGGCGTGTTCGGTGTATTGCATATTGATAACACGATGGCCGAAAAAGTCATCGGCGATCCGCGAATACATGCGATCACACTTACGGGTAGTGAACGTGCAGGCCGCTCGGTAGCAGCAACCGCCGGAAAATTCCTGAAAAAATGCGTGCTCGAACTCGGCGGTAGCGATCCGTTCGTAGTGCTGGATGATGCCGATCTTGACAAGACAATTCCGATTGCGGTGGCATCGCGTTTCAGCAATGCCGGACAAACCTGCATTGCGGCCAAGCGTTTCATCGTTACCGAGAAAATTGCCGATGCCTTCGTGCAGCGATTCGTCGAAGCGGCAGGCAAGCTGAAAATCGGCGATCCGAACAATGCCGCGACGACACTCGCACCGATGGTGCGGGCGGATTTGCGCGATGAACTGCAGAGCCAGGTGCAAGCCAGTATCAAGGCCGGTGCCAAACCCCTGATCGGTTGTGAACCGGGACAAGGCGCGTCGCATTATCCGGCCTCCATTCTCGATAACGTGAAACCCGGCATGGCGGCCTATAGCGAAGAATTATTCGGCCCGGTCGCCAGCATCATTCGTGTGAAGGATGATGACGATGCGGTACGAGTCGCGAACGATACCTTGTTTGGTTTGGGCGCCAGTGTCTGGACGCAGGATAAAAAACGCGGTGAGAACATCGCCCGCCGAATCAAGGCCGGAGCGACCTTCGTGAATGCGCAGGTTCGCAGCGATGTTCGCTTGCCGTTCGGCGGCACCAAGTCCTCAGGCTTCGGTCGCGAACTGGCCGAACACGGCATTCATGAATTCATGAATATCAAAACCGTCTATATCGATTGAACGTAGGGGCGCTTGCTTGCTGCGCCCAAAGATTGTCGAGTTGTCAGGGCGCAGCAAGCAGGCGCCCCTACGAGAACGGGTTCATCAATTGACTCATGAAATGGCTGAGCACCTGTGGCTGAATCAAGGCCGTAGCGGAGACGCCGTAAGCCGCGCCCCATAAGTGCGCACTGTGATTGACGTTATCGCCACCTTTTTTATCAAGCCATATTGAATAGGCGACATATAAAACCGCGTAGATGATCGCCGGGCAGGGTATGAAGAAAATCAGTAGCGTTGTCCAGGGTTTGAACAGGATAAACGCGAACAGTACCGCAGATACCGCACCCGACGCTCCCAGCGTGGCATAGCGCGGATCTTTCTGGTTCTGCATTGCGCTGGGCAGTACCGAGAAAACCAGACCACCCAGATAAAACAGGGCAAAACCGAACGGGCCCAAATGCGAAGTATAAAAACTTTCCATCACGCGCCCGAAAAAATAAAGCGTGATCATGTTGAATAGCAGATGCATGAAATCGGCATGCAAAAAGCCATAGGTGATGTATCGGTAATACTGCTTGTCGCGCTGTGCCTTGAACGGACGAAGAATCCAGTCATCCATCAATTTGGCGTTATTGAGTGCGGTGTAGGACACCACGCAGGTAAGCGCGATGATGATGAAATTGCTGGTGATCATGTCCATGCGGAATATGCAGCCTTTAATTGAAGGCATCCCCGCAGATGCGGGGATGCAATATCTTGTTTCAGATCGTCACTTATTTGGCAAAATCGTAAAACTTCCATTCCGCCGGCAGGTCTGCATTAGGCGCCTGCTTCTTCAGGCGCGAACGCACGACCGATACCGGCATTTCACCGCCCATCAAAATGCTGTCGTGAAATTCGCGTTCGCCCATTTTTCCGCTTTCGACCAATTCCTTGTGCAAGGCACGGAACTGCAGGCCGCCCAGCATGTAGGCAGTTTGATAAAGCGGACTGTAATCGCCGGCGAAACTGCGGCGAACTTCGGCAGCGGCATTTTCACGTTCGTGGCCGACCCGATCCACCAGCAAGTCGATCGATTGCTGCGGCGTCATCTTGCCCATGTGGAACGACAGCGAGAACAGGATTCGGGCGGCGCGATGGCTGCGCCAGAACAACATGCCGATTTTCTCTTCAGGCGTTTTGGCAAAGCCGCGATCATAAAGCTGCATTTCCCAATACAGCGACCAGCCTTCGGTCCAGAACGGCGTGCTGAATAATTGGCGCTGCGTCTGGTAGCGCTGGTTGTAGAAATGCTGCAAATGGTGGCCGGGAATGAGTTCGTGATGCACGACCGCACGCGAGAAATAGCGGTTATTGCCGCGCAATGTCATCAGTTTTTTGTCCTGCGGCATGCCGTCGGTCGGGTAGGCGACCCAGACATCTTCACCGCCAAGGAAGAATGGAGCCTGCAACTGATATTCGGGCGTCAGCATGGTCATGCGCCAATCACGCTTGGCAATTTCAGGCACGGTCACAAGATCATTCTTCGTTACGTAATCAATCGCTTCGTCGGCGAGTTGAACCACGAGTTTCGGCTGTTCGCCGGGCAGCGGACTTTGCTGTTTGACGGCTTCAAGTGCCTGTTGCCAATCCTTGTAGCCCATCTCCGCGGCGGCCTTGGTCATCTCGTTCTGGCACCAGCTCAATTCCTTTTCCGCCAGCGCGATTAATTCCTCTGGTGTGTAGGGAATCATTTCGTGTTGCAGGTCTGCCATCAGGGCATCGCGGCCGATAGGGTCGCCGATGATGGTTTCGGGATTGGAAGCTCCGGCAATCTTGTCTCGCAAGAATTTGGAATAGGACTCCATTTCCTTGTCGAGCGACTCGTAGGGCAGCTTGGCCCAGTAAGTGAAATTGGGGTCATAACCGTTGTAGAAGGTAAACCAGTCTTTCAAATCATCGCGCATGCTGCTGAGGTATTTGGAAGCACGAAAGGCCACGATCGGGCTAATCGGCGATTTGCCGTTGCCGCCATCAAGTTGCGCATGTATTTTCTCGATGGCTTTTTGCGCCTGATTCAAAACCTGTGCGCTGGTTTTTGCGTCGGCATAAACCAGCTCGCGTCTTGCTTCGGAAAGCGCGATCAGACTGCCCGCTTGCGGTATCAGCGTAGCGGCCTGGTCAAAACGCTTGCGGTTGAAATCGAGTTGTTTAAGGCGGTAATTCAATTCGCGTTTGAACAGGGCGTAGTCGACCTGGTCTTCCAATTGCAGCGAAGCGTAATCGAGCGTGCCGATGGATATGAGCCAGCCCTTGTAGAGGCTGCGCAATGCGGCTTCGCGTTTCGGGCTGCCGGTAATGTCATGCGTATGTTCGATGCTTGAAAGGTCAGACATGAAACGCTGGATCATCGGCGCCAGTTTTTGCGAGCTGGCCGGAATTTCCGATGCTTGCGGAACACTGACTTCCGTCGCCGACAGCGATAATGAAAGACCGGAGCTTATGGCAAAGGCCAACACGCAAAGACGAAAATTCATGCGATGTTCCTGATGGTTAATGCGCTATGCGCCGTTTGTTGGATGAATTGCAGAAGTGATTTCAAGCCGTTGCTACGGGTGGGCGACAAATGTTTCGCCAGGCCGATTTGGCTGATGTAGTCTGGTGCAGTGTTCATGATTTCTTCGGCGCTGCGTCCGGAGTAAACCCGCAAGGCAAGGAATATAAGACCGGAAACAATTGTCGAATCGCTGATCGCATTGAATACCAGCTTGTCTTTATTGCCTTCCGGAACAATCCAGACCATCGATTGGCAACCATGCAAGCGATGTTCTTCGGTTTTCCATTCCGGTTTCAGATCCGGCAATTTCTTGCCAAGGTCAATCAGATATTGGTAGCGCTCAGACCAATCGCTGAAAAACGCAAATTCTTCAACGATCGCTTTTTGCGCTTCGGCAGCGGTGGTTTCCATTGGAAACATCAGGCACGTCTCCAGCGCACGCCTTGCGCCGTGTCTTCCAGCAGAATGCCTTCGGCAGCAAGCTGATCGCGGATGGCGTCGGAGCGTGCGAAGTCTTTTGCCTTTTTCGCGGCGTTGCGTTCATCAACGAGAGCCTGAATGCGTGCGTCGTCGGAATCATCGTTACCGCGAGCAAACCATTCGGCGGGTGTTTGCTGCAGCAAACCCAGCAAGCTGCCGGCACCGAGTAGCTCGGATTTCAAACGACTTAGGTCTGCAATTTCACTGTCGTTGCCAGTGTTATGGGCAACCTGATTTCTAAGTGATCTGGCTTCTCCAGCTATTCGTGCCAGCTCGGACAATGCAATCGGCGTATTCAAGTCATCGCACAAAGCTGTTTCAACGGATTCAGGAATTACCGGTTCAGCTTGAATATCGCTTAGATCACGCAAGGTGCCATACAAACGATCCAGCGTCTTGATGCTCTGTTCGATCAAGCCATCAGTCCAATCCAGCGGCTGGCGATAATGTGCGGTAAGCAGGGCATAACGCAGCGCCTCGGGTGGATGCGCTTCCAGCAAACCATGCAGCACGCTTACATTGCCCAGCGATTTCGACATTTTGGTGCCGCCGAAATCAAGCATGCCGTTGTGAATCCAGAAGCGTGCGAATACCTTGCCGCCATGAGCGCAGGTACTTTGGGCGACTTCATTCTCATGATGCGGGAATAAAAGATCATTGCCGCCAGCATGTATATCAATCGTTTCACCCAGATGGGCTTCCGCCATCGCCGAGCACTCGATATGCCAGCCGGGACGGCCGCGACCCCAGGGAGAATCCCAGCCCGGCAAATCCGGTGTCGAGGGTTTCCATAAGACGAAGTCGCCGGCGTCGCGTTTGTAGGGAGCTACATCGACGCGGGCACCGGCAATCATTTCATCCATGGGGCGACGCGAAAGCTTGCCGTAATCGGCGTAACTGGCCACGGAAAACAAGACGTGGCCTTCGGCGGCATAGGCATGCTCGCTGGCGATAAGTTTTTCTATCATCGCGATGATGTGCGGAATGTGATCGGTCGCATGCGGCTCGATATCTTGCGGTGTAACGCCAAGTTTCAGCATGTCTTCGCGATAAATCGCGGTAAATTTATCGGTAATCGTCGAGATCGGGACGTTCTGCTCAGCGGCGGCAGCGTTGATCTTGTCATCGACATCTGTGATGTTGCGGGCATAAATCAATTTCGGATAATGGCGGCGCAGCAATTTGGCCAGTACGTCGAAAACGACCGGGCCACGGGCATTACCGATATGAACGTAGTTGTAGACCGTGGGGCCGCACAGGTACATGGTGACCTGGTTCGGGTTCAAGGGTGCGAAGTCTTCAAGACTGCGATTGCGGTTGTTGTATAGGCGTATTTTCATGGCTCAAGTTTAGCAATAAGCGGCTGTTTTGAGGGCGAAATGTAGGAGTGCCCTTGGGCCCGACGTGGTAATGATTTAGCCTGTCGTCGCCCGCAAGCGGCCTCCTACGGGTGATTTAGAGCATTTGAACTATTCGATTGGCTTGCAGCTCCATAATTTGACTGACATAATCCGCCCATCATGAAAATGTCACTGGCCACCGTTGAACTGCTCACCTCTGCCTACATGGCAGCAGGCATGACTTCGCGTGCTCGCCGACCGGAAGCCCACCATCCTGCTGGGTAACCCGGACGTTTTCAAACGTTTCCAGGAAAAGCCCGGCCATGCGCCGGGCTTTTTTGTTTTTAACTTTACGGTAGATATTGATGAAACATTTTTTGAATACGCAGGATTGGACCAGGCCGGAGCTGGATGAACTGCTCCGGCAGGCGGCTATGTTCAAGACCTCCAAGCTGGGCGATCAGTTGAAAGGCAAGTCCGTGGCTTTGGTCTTTTTCAATCCTTCCCTGCGTACAAGAACGAGTTTCGAGCTCGGTACCTTCCAGATGGGCGGCCATGCCGTCGTGCTTGCCCCCGGCAAAGACGCCTGGCCGATCGAGTTCGAATTAGGGTCTGTGATGAGTGGCGACACCGAAGAACATATCGCCGAAGTTGCCAAAGTATTGAGCAGCTATGTTGACCTGATTGCGGTGCGGGCGTTTCCGAAATTCCTCAACTGGGCTGAAGATCGCCAGGATAAGGTGCTGAACAGCTTCGCGAAATATTCGACCGTGCCGGTCATCAATATGGAAACGATTACCCATCCCTGCCAGGAACTGGCACATGCACTCGCTCTGCAAGAACATTTCAAGACCAGCGACTTACGCGGCAAAAAATACGTATTGACCTGGACCTATCATCCCAAAGCATTGAACACTGCTGTCGCCAACTCGGCTTTGACGATTGCGACCCGGATGGGTATGGACGTTACTTTGCTTTGTCCGACACCGGAATATGTGCTTGACGGGCGCTATATGGATTGGGCGAAAACCAATGTCGCCGAAAATGGCGGTTCATTGAAGATCAGCCACGATATAGCTTCGGCCTATCAAGGCGCCGATATCGTGTATGCGAAAAGCTGGGGCGCCTTGCCGTATTTCGGCGATTGGGAAAAAGAAAAACCGATTCGCGACCAGTACAAACATTTTATCGTCGATGAAGCCAAGATGGCGCTAACCAATAACGGCGTGTTCAGCCACTGCCTGCCGCTTCGCCGCAACGTGAAAGCGACCGACGGCGTGATGGATTCGCCAAACTGCATTGCCGTCCAGGAGGCCGGGAATCGCCTGCATGTGCAGAAAGCGGTGATGGCGGCGTTGATCAAACAATAATTACCAGACCAGGGCTCAAAATGAACACTGCTTCGAATGTAAAAAAAGATGTTGTCGTCGCTTTCTCCGGCGGACTGGACACCAGTTTCTGCGTACCTTGGTTGCAGGAACGAGGTTATTCAGTGCATACAGTGTTCGCCGATACCGGTGGTGTCGATGCCGAAGAACGTGAGTTCATCGAGCAACGTGCAAAAGAACTGGGTGTTAGCACGCATGTGACGGTTGATGGCGGTCCCGCGATCTGGTCGGGTTTCGTCAAGCCCTTTATCTGGGCGGGTGAAGCTTATCAAGGTCAATATCCCTTGCTGGTGTCGGATCGTTATCTGATTGTGGAAGCCGCTTTGAAACGCTGCGATGAGTTGGGTACCAAAATCATTGCGCACGGTTGCACGGGCATGGGTAATGATCAGGTGCGTTTTGATCTGGCCGTAAAGGCGCTGGGTGATTACGAAATCATCGCTCCGATTCGCGAAATCCAGAAAGAACATACCGAAGTGCGAGCTTACGAACAGAAATATCTCGAGCAACGCGGTTTCGGTGTTCGCAGTAAGCAGCAAGCCTATACGATTAACGAAAACGTGCTTGGCTTGACCATGTCAGGCGGCGAAATCGATCGTTGGCAGGCACCGGGCGAGGGCGCGAGCGGCTGGTGCAAGCCCCGTAGCGAATGGCCTGCCGAAAAACTGTCGGTGAGAATAGGTTTTGAAAACGGTGAAGCGAAAACCCTTGATGGCGTATCCATGCCGGGCCATCTGATGCTGATCAAGTTGAATCATCTGTTTGCGCAATACGGCGTCGGTCGAGGCATTTATACCGGCGATACCACGATTGGCTTGAAAGGCCGCATCATTTTCGAAGCACCGGGTTTGACTGCCTTGCTGGTCGCCCATCGTGCGCTGGAAGAAGCTGTGCTGAGCAAACTGCAGAATCGTTTCAAATCCGATATCGCAAAAAAATGGATCGAGTTGGTGTATGAAGGCTTCTATCACGATCCACTCAAGACAGACCTTGAGTCCTTCCTGGAATCCAATCAGGCCAAAGTGAATGGCGAAGTCGTGATAGAGACGAATGGCGCACAAGTCACCGCAGTTTCGATCTCGTCACCCCATATCCTGAATGCGAAAGGTGCAACCTATGCGCAAGCCGCCGACTGGGGTGTCGCCGAAGCCGAAGGTTTCATAAAACTGTATGGCATGAGCAGTACGCTCTGGGCTGAAATCAACCGGGAGAAAAGCTGATGCTATCGCGGGTGCTTGAACATCTTGATGCGCTGGTGTCATTCGATACCCGCAATCCGCCGCGTGCAATCGGCACCGACGGCATCTTCGATTATCTGTGCGAAGCATTGCCGGGTTTCCGGATTGAGCTGAGCGATCATGGTGCAGGTGCGGTTTCATTGCTTGCCGTGCGCGGTGAGACTTCGCGTGTATTCAATGTGCATCTTGATACGGTGCCGGATTCGCCCGCCTGGACCGCGAGTCCGCATCGTCTGCGTGTGACTGCCGATAGAGCCATTGGTCTCGGTGCCTGCGATATCAAAGGAGCAGCAGCTTGTTTGCTCACGGCAGCAGAAAATACTCAAGGGCCCGCCGCATTTTTATTCACCACAGACGAAGAAGCCAATGATGCGCGTTGCATCGCTTCTTTTCTTTCGCGTAACAAGGAATTCGGTTTCAAGGAAGCGATAGTCGCCGAGCCAACGATGGCGCAAGCCGTGCTGGCACATCGCGGCATCGTCTCGACACGCATGGTATTCAAGGGTCAGGCGGGGCATGCATCGGACGTCAACGCTCTCGAGCTTAGCGCGGTGCACCAGGCCATGCGATGGGGCGATAAAGCATTGAATCACGTGCAGTCCTTGCAACATCTTCGCTTCGGCGGGCTGACCGGTTTCCGTTTCAATATCGGTCGTGTCGAAGGCGGCATCAAGGCCAACATGATCGCACCAAGCGCCGAGGTGCGTTTTGGTTTCCGTCCATTGCCCTCGCAGGATTTTGAAGAGCTGCATCAAACCTTTCGTTCGTTCACATCGGAAAAAGTATTGGCCGAATACGAAGAGACTTTTCGCGGTGCTTGCTTGCCTGCTGGCGATATTGCATCGGCGGAAAATCGTCGCCTTGAAGCGCGTGACCTGGCTGATTCACTTGGTTTGGCCATCGGCAATGCGGTTGATTTCTGGACTGAAGCAGCCTTGTTTTCGGAAGCAGGCATGACGTCACTGGTTTATGGCCCGGGCGACATCGCGCAGGCGCACACAGCGGACGAATGGGTGGCATTGGATCAATTGGCAACGGTAGTTTCTAAGTATCAGGAAATAATGGAGATCAAATGAATATCGCACAGACAGTTTCACTCAACGCGTCATCTTTAAATACAGCCGCCACCATCAGCCACACGTTGGCGGGGAGGTCGCTTCCATCAGACTTCCATGTCGGTACCGATCACAATGAATGATTTGCGCTCAACGATTGTTCGGCTGCTGTCCAATATGGCCAGCCCGAAAGAAATCCAGCAATACCTGAAACGCTTCTCGAAACTCGACGCGGCGAAGTTCGCCGTCGTCAAAGTTGGTGGCGCGATCTTGCGAGACGATCTGGATGCACTGGTTTCATCCTTGTCGTTTTTGCAGCAAGTCGGACTTACACCCATCGTGGTGCACGGTGCCGGCCCGCAGCTTGATCTGGAAATGCAGAAGGCCAAGATCGATAAACAAATCGTCGATGGCCTGCGTGTCACCACGCCGGAAGTCTTGTCAGTCGTGCGCCGCGTATTCCAGCAGGAAAACCTGCATCTGGTTGAAGCCCTGCAAGCCGTCGGTGTGCGAGCAACCTCGATTACTTCTGGCATGTTCGAATGCGATCTATTGAACAAGCGCAAATACGGTTTGGTCGGCAAGGTTGTCAAGGTGCAAACCGATGCGATCCAGGCGGCGATCAAAGTCGGTTCGATACCCGTGATTGCATCTTTGGGCGAAACCGTCAGCGGTCAGATTTTGAATATCAACGCCGATTGGGCCGCGAATGAATTGGTCAAGACCCTGCAGCCCTACAAGATTATTTTCCTGACCGGCACCGGCGGCTTGCTCGATGGCGAAGGAGATTTGATCGATTCGATCAACCTTTCGACCGAATACGACGAATTGATGAAACAGCCCTGGCTGCATTCGGGCATGAAAGTTAAGATCGAACAGATTCACGATCTGCTGATGCAGTTGCCGCCTTCATCGTCGGTCTCGATCACCAAGCCCGACGAATTGGCGAAGGAACTGTTTACCCATCGCGGCTCCGGCACGCTGGTACGTCGCGGCGAGAAAATCAATGTTTTCGACAGCTGGAAACAATGCGACCGCAAGAAACTTCAGCATTTGATCGAATCTGGCTTCGGCCGAAAATTGGCGGTGGATTATTTCAAGACCACGCAGCCTTACCGTTTGTTCGTCAGTGAACATTATCGTGCCGCATTGGTATTAACGCTGGAAAACGGCATTCCGCATCTGGATAAATTCGCCGTGAGTGAAGATGCGCAAGGCGAAGGCCTGGGGCGTGCCGCTTGGCATGTGATGCGTTCCGAAATCCAGCAATTGTTCTGGCGTTCGCGTGCGGACAATACGATTAACGAATTTTATTTCGACGAAGCCGATGGTTGCCTGAAAGGGGATAAATGGAATGTATTCTGGTACGGGCTCGAAAATTTTGATCAAATAAAATATGCGGTCGATCATTGCCGTGCACGCCCCGCAACGCTGAAAGGATAAATGCCTCACATGACGAAACATTGGTCAGCAACGGAAACATTGAAAGGCAAGCATGTCAGTCTCGAGCCTTTGTCACTTGATCATGTAGCCGCCTTGCAGGAAGCCGCCTGCAATGGCGAGCTCTGGAACTTGTGGTTTACCTCGGTTCCGAAACCGGAATCGACGCGTGAATATGTCGAGCTGGCATTGGCTTTGCGCGAGCAAGGTAAAGCCATGCCGTTTGCGGTGCGTGATGCCGATGGCGTGGTGGTAGGCAGCACTCGTTATTGCAATATCGAAGCAGAGCATAAACGACTGGAGATAGGCTGGACCTGGTATGCAGAACGCGTGCAACGCACTGCCTTGAATACCGAAGCAAAACTTCTGTTGCTGACCAATGCGTTCGAAACACTTGGCGCCATTGCGGTCGAATTTCGCACCAACTGGTTTAACCAGCGCTCACGCACAGCCATCGCAAGACTGGGTGCCAAGCAGGATGGCGTATTGCGAAATCATATGCTGATGGCCGACGGCACCCGCCGAGACACCTTGGTCTTCTCAATTCTGGATTCGGAATGGCCGGCCGTTAAGAAAAACCTGCATTATCAATTGCAGCGCTACGGAAAAGAATCATGACGATCCGTATTGGTTTGATCGGTGCCCGTGGCTATGTCGGATCGGAATTGATTCGTTTAATCGAAACGCACCCGGAATTCGAGTTGGGTTTTGTTTCATCACGCGAGCGAGCAGGCCAGAAAGTGGCAGTGCATGAAAACAATTATCGCGGCGATCTTGATTACGTGAATCTGGATGCCGAACATAGCGCACGGCAATCTGTCGATGCGCTGATTTTGGCCTTGCCCAACAATATGGCGGAAGCTTACGTGAACGCCGTCGACCTGCATTCGCCCAATACTGTCCTGCTTGATTTGTCGGCCGACTACCGGTTTTCGGCTGGCTGGTATTACGGCTTGCCTGAACTGACAAGAAGCAAGGCGCGGGCACAAACCCGCATCAGCAATCCCGGCTGTTATGCAACGGCCATGCAGCTTGCGATCGCACCTATGCTCGGCAATGTCGAAGAACCCGTCCAGTGCTTCGGCGTGTCGGGCTATTCCGGCGCCGGCACTTCTCCTTCGGACAAGAACGATCCGGAAAAACTTCGCGACAACCTGATGCCGTACAGCTTGGTCGAGCATATGCATGAGCGCGAAGTGTCTTTCCGGCTGGATAAACAGATCGAATTCATGCCGCATGTGGCGGCGCACTTTCGCGGATTGACTGTCACCAGCAATCTTCATTTAAAGGATGCGGTGCAACTCGAAGAAGTGCTTCATTGCTATCGGGATTTTTATCTGGAAGACCCCTTGATTGAAATTATCGAAAGCGCACCCTGGGTAAGCCAAATTGCCGGAAAGCATGGCGTACAAATCGGCGGCTTCACCCTGGGTGACGATGGGAAAAGACTGGTTGTGGTATCAACGCTGGATAATCTTCTGAAAGGCGCGGCAACACAGGCAATACAAAATCTCAATCTGGCCTTCGGTCTGGATGAACTGGCAGGAATAAACCATGAGTAATTTGTTGTGGCAGAAACCCGGTGTGTCGGTGAATGAAAACATCCAGCGTTTTCTGGCCGGCAACGACATCGTGGATGATCAAAGCCTGTTTCTGTTTGATGTGCAGGCCAGCAAGGCGCATGCCGAAGGTTTGCAGAGCATTGGCATACTCACTGGCAAGGAATGTGAGTCCCTGTGCGAATCGCTTGATCAGCTTGCCGAATTATTCAAGGCGGGCGAGTTCGTACTCGATGACCGTTACGAAGACGCCCATTCGGCGATAGAAGTATTCCTGATCGCTCAGCTTGGCGATGTAGGAAGAAAAATTCATACCGGTCGTAGTCGCAACGATCAGGTGTTGGTCGCCAGCCGTTTGTATTTACGTGATGCCTTGCAGCAATTGGTCTTCCAGAATGGGAAAATTGCCTTGATTGCCCTGCAACGTGCCGAGCAGGAATCGATGTTGCCATTGCCGGGCTACACGCATATGCAACGTGCGATGGTCAGCTCGGCCGGCATGTGGTGGGCAGGGTGGGCCGAGAGCTTTATCGATGATTTGAATCTGGCAAAATCCAGTCTTGAATGGATAAATGCGAATCCACTGGGTAGCGGCTCCGGTTTCGGCGTGAATATGCCGCTCGATCGCGAACATACGACCACCGCCCTGGAATTCAACCGCATTCAAGTAGCGGCAACCTATGCGCAGTTATCCCGAGGCAAGTTCGAATTGCAGGCTTTGGCTGCTTTGTCACAATCCCTGCTCGACTTGAGAAGGCTCGCCTGGGATTTGAGTTTGTTTACGAGCGCCGAATATTCCTTCGTAAGTTTGCCGGCTGAATACACCACCGGTAGCTCATTGATGCCGAACAAACGCAACCCGGACTTGATTGAATTATTGCGTGCCAGCTATGCCGTTGTTGCCGGAGCCCGCACCGAAATTGAATCCTTGTTGTCATTGCCATCGGGCTATCACCGTGATCTGCAATTCAGCAAGGGCCCGATGTTGCGGGCTTTCAATCATGGTTTGGCCGCGCTGGCTTTGGTACCGGATTTGCTTGCACGACTGCAATGGCAACCGGAGAAAATGCGTGCCGCGATCGAGCCCGGTATGTTTGCGACCGATTGTGCGATGGAACTGGCGGCAAGCGGAGTCCCGTTTCGCGAAGCCTATCAACAGGCGGCGAAAGCGACGTTGCCGAGTTACGGCGCTGACCCTGATGCCAGCTTGCGGGCTAGGGTTTCATTGGGGGCGGCCGGAAATTCGGGTTTGCAAATATTGAAGAAACGCCTGGATGATCTGACATAATCTCCCGGCGCATTTTTGCAGGGAGTGTTTGATGTCTTCGTTGTTTGAATTGGCGAACCAGGCGCTTGAAACGCCGGCTTTCCGACGTGAAATACTGGCATCCGCTTTTGGGGAGTTCACTCCTGAACAAGAGCGGCGGTATGTTTCGCGACTCCATGACAATGACCAGATGCTGCACCATTGCCTGAATCATTTCGGCAACGTCAACTTTTCACTGAGCCATTACCTGGCAGTTGCGATCCAGCAATTTCGCATGCTGGAAAAAATCAAGAATGCACTGTTCCCGGATAGTCCGGATACGTTGAGGTTGCTGGATTTCGCCTGCGGTTACGGGCGCCTGCAACGCCTGATGTCATTGAAGACGGATCCGGAATTACTCTGGGTGTCGGAAATCAACGGCACCGCGTTGTCATATGTTGTGAATACGTTCGGGGTCAATGGCCTTGTTTCCTTTGCCGAGCCGGAACGCTTTGCGACCAGTGAAAAATTCGACCTGATCTGGGTTGCCTCGCTGTTCTCGCATTTGCCCCGTCATTTGTTCAATGCCTGGCTTGAACGATTGAGCTCTTTTTTGACGCCGTCGGGTGTGCTTTGCTTCAGCGTCCACGATGAAAGAATGCTAAGCGACGCAATTAGCCTGCCGGAGTCGGGTTTTTACTATGTTGAACAGAGTGAAGACGCAAATCTCGATGTCAGCATTTACGGTACGACTTATGTCAGCGAGGGTTTCGTTGCAGACGCGGTTGCCGCGATTGACGATTCCGCTTTTGCCTGCCATCGCATCGCGAAGGGGCTGGCGAACGAACAGGATCTCTACATCGTGGCCAGACGCCGGTTGCACGATTTGTCATCGCTTGAGAATATCCGCCACGGTGCTTGGGGATTCGTCGATAAAGTATATTTCGAGCCCGATGGGGAATTTTATCTTTATGGCTGGGCTGCCTCGATTGACGACGGCCTAGTGGATCACGTCGAGGTCAGGGTTGGCGATGATTTCCATCAATGCTTCGCGAACCTGCCACGTATGGATGTGGTCGAGGTATTGAAAGACCCGCGACTACTCAATTCTGGCTGGGAAATATCCTTGAAACTCGATCCCGCGGAACAGCACTTCGTGGCCGTTTCCGTCGTCAGTAAAAGACGCGAACGCTCGCTAGTCTATGCAGGCTGGATAAGCGAAGGCCGTTTCAGTACTTAAGGGGACATTTGGTCCACCTGGCAATTCCAGGTTGTGATATTTCAGGCCCATCGGGCGAATAATGGAAGTGGCAGAACCGGAAAGTGGCTGCAAGCCGCCATTCCGTGACTTTATGCATGTAGAAAAAACGGGCCGAAACGCTAAGCTGTTAGAATATTCGATGATCATCATTACGGGGAGCAATGCATGTCGCAGTTGATAAACATATTTTTGGAGCCAGGCAAGGTTTTTGCGGAACTGAAAGAAAAACCCACTTTCATCGTTCCTTTCATACTGATTTCGGTTGCCATGTCGGTGCTTTTCCTTATGTATTTTTCGAAAGTGGACAGTGCCTGGTTTACCGACTTTGCAATATCGGCGAGCGGCAGGGAGATGTCCGCTGCTGAAATTTCGCAAATGAAAAACATGATGCCCAGTGCCGAGAAGATCGGATACTTTTATGCAGCTGTAATGCCGATCGGAATGGCAATTATTTTTCTCGTCGTTTCCTTGTATTACTTTATCGCAGGCAAGGTATCGGGCTCTGCAGTGGGTTTCAAACAAGCAATTAGTTTGGCAACTTGGACTTCCATGCCGTTGCTTCTTGGAACCATAGTTGCTTTGGTGGGCGTGATCATGATGTCGCCACAGACCGCTCTAGATTCGCTTATGTTGACTCATATTGACCCGCTGATAGTTCAATTGCCGCTTGATAGCCGATGGAAGACGCTTGCAAAAAGTCTCGATTTATTGAGCATATGGTGCATCTTCCTCGTGGCACTCGGCTGGAAAACCTGGGGAAAAACCAGCTGGATCGAGGCGATTACCGTTGCGGTCATTCCAAGCATTGTCATTTACGGTGCGATGGTGCTGTGGGCGCTCGTCGTAGGCTAAGAATCCGATAAGCAAGAATTCGAGAAATAAAAAATGAAGTTTAATAAAAAGTGGCTTGCCGCTGGTGTCGTGCTGGCGGTAATTGCTTTGCCGATCATTATCGGCAAGAGCAAGGGTGATAGTGGTCTGGAAGTCGATATCAGCGACGTTAGCTCGCAGGAAATTCGTCCGACTATCCTGGCGTCCGGTGTGCTGGCTTATCGAACGGAAGTAAATTTGACTTCCGAGCTGGTTGCGAAAGTTCGCTCGATTGAAGTGGAGGAGGGCGATATCGTAAAGGCCGGACAATTGCTGATGCGGCTCGATCCGGAAACCTATCGCAATGCCATTGATCGCGAAGAAGCGAGCAAGCGTCAGAGCGAGATCAGTATCCAACGCCAGCGGGTTACCTTGCAGTTGAAAGCGACCCAGTTCGAGCGCAGCAAAAAAATGCTGGCCGCGAAAATGATCGACCTGAATCGCTTTGACGAAGACAAAAACCAGTTCGAACTGGCTCAGGTTGAATTGAAAAGCAGCGAAGAAGCACTGCGCCGTGCGAATGCGGTATTGAGCGAAGCGCGCGAACAGATGGGCAAGACCGATATTCGTGCGCCGATCAGCGGGAAAATCGTGTCTTTGCCGATCAAGGTCGGCGAGACGGCGATTCCTTCGACCTCTTCTCTTGCCGGTGCGCAATTGATGAAGATCGCCGACACCTCTGATATCCAGGCGGAGCTTAAAGTCGACGAAGCCGATATCGCCAAAATTTCCGTTGGCCAGAAAACCGACGTGTTCGCAGCGGCCTATCCTGAAACCGCGTTGTCCGGCATTGTCGAGAAAATTGCGTTGGCTCCTTCCATCGAAGGGCAGGGGCGTGCTTACAAAGTCACCGTGTCCATGAAAGTGAAGCCCGAGTTATTGCTGCGCTCCGGCATGAGTGCGCGTGCCAATATTTTCCTGAGCGACGGCAGCAAAAAGCTGGCCGTTCCGGTCGAAGCCGTGATTACCGAAACGGATGAAAACGACACCAAGAAATTCACGCAGTATTTGTGGCTGGTGAAAGACGGTAAAGCCAGAAAGACGGTAGTGACGGTGGGTGATTCCGACGACAGCTGGCAAGCTATCAGCAAGGGTGTAAGTCAGGGCGATAAAGTCATCATCGGACCGGCCAAGACCGTTCGCCAATTGCGTGAAAACGACCATGTCAGGCAAAAAGCGAAAGAAGACAAGGCCGAATCCGATAATGGCGATGACGAAGAAAAATAATGATTTCGCTAACCAATATCGTAAAACGCTACAAAATGGGCGAAGAAGAGTTCAAGGCTCTCGATGGCGTCGATCTGGAAATCCAGCGCAATGAATACGTTGCGCTGATCGGTCCATCGGGCTCCGGCAAGTCGACCTTGATGAATCTGCTCGGTTGCCTGGATACGCCGAGCGAAGGCAAATACGTTTTGAACGGTCGTGATACTTCGACCATGAATGACAACGATCTGGCCAAAGTCCGGAATCAGGAAATCGGTTTTATTTTCCAGAGCTTCCATTTACTGCCACGCATGACTGTGTTGCAGAACGTGATGCAGCCATTGGTGTATCGCGGCATTCCAAAAGCCGAGCGGGTAAAAATGGCCTCTGAAGCATTGGACAAAGTCGGCTTGAGCCATCGTATGGGGCACCGGCCCAATCAACTCTCCGGCGGTCAGCGACAACGTGTCGCCGTTGCGCGTGCATTGGTCGGCAAGCCATCGATATTGTTGGCCGACGAACCAACCGGCAACCTGGATTCAAAAACCTCGGCTGAAATCATGAGCTTGTTTGACGAACTGCATCAGCAGGGTCAAACGGTCATAGTGGTAACGCACGAGCCGGACATCGCAGCACACTGTCACCGAACCCTGCGCGTAAGCGACGGCAAAATCGTGCAAGACAGCGTGAACGAAAAAAGGGTGGCGAAATAAATGTACGCATTCATGGAAGCATTTCGTGCCGCAATGTCCAGCCTGATGGCGCATCGCATGCGCAGTTTTCTGACGACGCTGGGTATTCTGATTGGTACCGGTTCGGTGATTGCCGTGGTGTCGCTCGTGCAGGGGTTTTCCGAATCGATCAAGAGTCAGTTCGCCGATATCGGTGGTAGCACGATGACTTTGCAGGCGGAAAACAATAATGAAAATTTCCGCACCGGCAAATTGAACAATATCCACTTCGCCGATCTCGATGCCTTGCGCTACAAAGTGCCCGGTGTCGGAGTAGTGGCACCGATCATGCAAGTGCAAACCGCCGGCGCCAGCTACAAAGGCCGCACCGCATCGCCGCAAATTATCGCAACGACAACCGAGTTTCAGGCGGTCCGCGCCCGCTTTCCCGAATACGGGCGCTTTATCGTCGAGAGTGACGATAAAGGCCGGCGTCGCGTCGCCGTTATCGGCGCGCAACTGCGGGATGATTTGCATATGGCGGAAAATCCGGTCGGAGAGTTTTTCCGGATCGGTAACGAGTGGTTCAAGGTGGTCGGCATGATGGAAAAGCAGGGCGAGTTGCTTGGCTTCAGCCAGGACAATTACGCCGTAATTCCTTTCGATGTTGGCCGTGCGCTGATGGGAAACAATAACGAGCCGTTTATTTCCGCCTCGTTCACCGTGCAGAAGATGGAAGAAGTCGAGCAAGTCCGCGAGCGCGTAAAGCGCGCCGTGCGCCAGTCACGCGGCCTCAAGCCCGGACAGGAGAATGATTTCAAGGTGGAAGCCGCCGATACCTTCATCAAACAGTTCGACAAAATTACCGGTACCGCAACTGCCGTGCTCGGCGGAATCGTCGGCATTTCATTATTGGTCGGCGGCATCGGCATAATGAACATCATGCTGGTGTCGGTCACCGAACGCACGCGCGAAATCGGAATCCTGAAAGCATTGGGAGCGACGCGTCGCGATATCCTGATCCAGTTTTTGCTCGAAGCCGGCCTGCTGGCATTGCTGGGCGGCATCATCGGCATTATTTTGGGCTATCTGGTCGGCATGGGAATTGCCGCAATGATTCCCGGTTTTCCGCCGGCCCAGGCACCTTTGTGGGTCGTCATAGCGGCGGCAGGTTTCTCGGCATTGGTCGGTGTGATCTTCGGCATCATGCCGGCATCGAAAGCGGCATCGCTGGATCCGATCGAAGCATTGCGATTCGAATAACGTAGATCGGGCCCCGGCCCGACATGAGCAGCATCGCAATCTGTCGAAAGCGTCGGGCCGGGGCCCGACCTACTTCATCCTTTTAACGCAGCTCGGTATCTTCTGCTGCATGGAATCAAGCTGCCATCTTTCATCAAGATTCTGGCATCGCCGGTGTCCAGCGGTTCGATTTCCTTGATGAAATCCAGGTTCACCATAAAACTGCGATGTACGCGCACGAACTTGCCTGGATCCATGCGCGGTTCGATGCTGGCCATGGTTGTACGAAGCGGGTAGTCGCGTGCATGCAGATGCAGATTCACGTAATTGCCCGATGCCTGCAGGTATTCCACTTCGGCGGCGGCAACCAGGAATTCCTTGCCCAGTTTTTTAACCAGAAAGCGCTCGGGCCTTTCAACCGGTTCTAGTTCCGGACCGTCTTCAGGGGCGTCCAACAAACGGGCTTCGCCCTGCAAGCGCAGAAGCACGAATCGATACACATAAATAATCGTTAGCAGACTGGCATAGGTTTGCCAGTCTTTGAGATATTCGTAGAACAGTTCGCGTGGCCAGTTGCCGAAATCGTAAGACATCCCGTTCAGGGAATAGGCCAATTTGCGAAGGGCGACCATTCCAAGCACATGGATCAGGCAATAGGCGGCCGTGCCGAGGATATGGGCAGGCAATGAGCGTCGCCATTGGTCGTATTGCAGTGGAAAGAAGCGCTCGTAGGCAATCACCGCCGGTACCAGCGCCAGATGGACCAAATTGCTGGAAAATTCCCAGACAATCGGTTGCCAAGTTGCAAACCCCAGATTGATCCGATCCAATTCAAGCAGGACTACGACAGAGTTGATCGAAGCCTGAAATAAAGAATGAATGACGAAATAACCGATTTCGACCCAACGACGGTAGGGTTGGTAGCGTTCGTAGAATGAGCGGGTATCGGTGGTCATCCACGCATTTTAATGGATTGCGGCCCTTTTTGATTCCACCATTCATCCCCATACGCCGCATTTGGTCACAGGGACGCTTCGTTTAGGCACATTCCGGTATCGGTTCCGACCTTGCACTCACATTCTTGCGTCATCCCAGAATGTACGAGACCTTCATGAAAAACCGACGCCACGATATTGATGCCCTGCGCGCCATCGCATTCCTGTTGCTGATCCTTTATCACCTGGCCATGTTCTATGTGGCCGACTGGGGCTGGCATATCAAAAGCAGCCATATTGCCGAATGGTTGCAATGGCCCATGCTGTTCGTCAATCGCTGGCGGATGGATTTGATCTTCCTGATTTCCGGCATTGCCGCCGCATTTTTGATCAAGCCGGACCAGATTTGGGCATTTGTTCGCAGCCGGACTTGGCGTTTGATGCTGCCATTGTTGTTCGGCATTGCCGTCATCGTGCCGATTCAACCCTATGCGCAGGGCGTGTCGAACGGACTGGTTGCGCCCGGGTTCCTGAATTTCCTGGCCGATTATTACAGTGGAAAAACCTGGCCAAAAGATGCTTTCGATGGCTGGCAGTATGGCTTTACCTGGAATCATCTCTGGTATCTGGCCTACCTGTGGATTTACACACTGGCGCTGGCCTTGCTGGCCAAACCGCTGGCTTCATCGTTCGGAAAGAAATTGACAGCGCTGTTAACCGGCCTGCGTGGTCCGGCTTTGCTGATATTGCCGGCTTTGCCTCTGATTTTTTATACCTTGATGCTGCAGGAACGATTTCCGGATACCGGTGATTTCATCCATGACTGGTATCGCAATGCGCTTTATTTCACCGTGTTTTTATACGGTTACCTGATTGCCCGGGATGAAGGTTTCTGGTCAGAAGCAGTGCGTCTTCGCCGAATAAGTCTGACGGTCGCCCTGCTGATATTCGTTCCTTACGTGAGCATGGCGATGTTATTGCCGGACGAAATTCCCGATTGGCTGGAGAACCTGATCTGGTGTCTGCGCAACTTTTATATCTGGACCATGTTGCTGGCGATCCTGGGTTGGGCGCATGCACTGCTTAATCGTCCGTTTCGCTGGCTGCCCTGGGCGAACGAATCGGTGTATCCCTGGTATGTGCTGCATCAAAGCCTCATCGTAGGTTTGGGGTTCTGGCTGAGCCGATACAAGTTCGGTCCGGTTTTGGAGCCTGCGCTGTTACTGCTCGGCACCATTGCCGGATGCTGGTTGATCAGCGAGGTCGTGAAGAAAATTCCGTTCTTGCGGCCATTCTTCGGAATCAAGAAATATCCGGGCACGAAACTGCACGCGAATCGCAGTTCTGCTTTGAACCCCGATTTTCAATCGAACACTTCGTCTTATTCCTGAGGCCCATCATGTCCGCACTTCCCGAAATCCAGACAAACCATCACGCCCGCCGTTACGATCTGGATTGGCTTAGGGTGCTCGTCTTTGGCCTGCTGATTTTTTATCACATCGGCATGTTGTATGTTGCGAACTGGGGTTTTCATTTCAAGAGCCATTACCTGAGTCAGCCATTGGAAGGGCTGATGCTGGCAGTCAATCAATGGCGCATGCCCTTGTTATGGGTGATCTCGGGTATCTCGATCCGTTTTGTACTGCAGAAGATGTCGGCGATCCAATTTGTGAAGGCGCGAACGCTGCGTTTATTGCTGCCTTTGTTGTTCGGCATTCTGGTCATTGTTCCGCCGCAGTTGTTTGTCGAAATGTCGGGCAAGGGCGAACTACATATGAGCTACTGGCAGTTCTATCAAATCTTTTTCGATCTGGATAACCCGGTTTTCGATAATTACAAGCCGGGCGTACTGCCGCATATTGACGTGAATCATCTGTGGTATTTGCGTGAGCTCTGGACGTTTTCGCTGATCACCCTGTGCATCTCGCCGTTGCTCAATAGCCGTATTGCACAGTCGGCAGTGGAATGGTTTGCCGACAAGACAGGATTTTTTGGCTTGTTTTTGTTGCCTTTGCTCCCGCTGATTGCCGTTGAGCTTGCCTTGCCGGATGACAGGAACGCCAGCGGTTTCACCTTTCTGCTGTTCGGCTATTTGATTGGCTGGAATGCCACGCTTTGGGAACAAATCAAACAGTATCGCCAAAGATTTTTATCCATTGCGGTCATCAGCTACATCGCCATTCTGTTTGCCTATTTCATCGTCTGGTTGAACCCGGAGCTGAAAGTCATGTGGTGGGCGAAATGGCTGGCTTTGATTGCCATCTTCAATTGCTGGTCTGCCGTGCTGGCCTTGCTTGGTTATGCCGCGACTTATTTGAACAAGCCAAGCGCGAAGCTTACTTATTTCAATGATGCAGTGCTGCCTTACTATATCTTGCACCAGACATTTATCCTGATTCTGGCCTTTGTACTCGTGCCATTAGGGTTGGGGCCGATTTTGGAACCGCTGCTGATTATTGTCGGGACAATTGCCGGATGTTTGCTGAGTTATGAAGTCATCCGGCGCATTAGCATATTGCGGCCTTTATTCGGCTTGAAATGGCAGGCCGAAAAATCCGATCAAGCGTCCAGTTCGCCGCCGACCATGTCGTATCGCATACGCAGTGCTCTGGCGTATGTGACCTTGTTGCCACTGGCCTTGAAGCTGATTATCTTCTGATGCTTACTTGCGTTGGTCGGGGAGACAGGATTCGAACCTACGACCTCTACGTCCCGAACGTAGCGCTCTACCAGACTGAGCTACACCCCGTAGGACTCATTCTATGGACTGCTTTCCAGTCAATCAAGACGAGCACCGGAGTCGTGATTCACGTTAAAATGGCGGCTTGAACCAGGAGTCTGACCTTGATTAAGCCACGTACACCGCCCGGCGTGATGGAGCTTTTGCCGCGCGATCAAATCGCCTTTCAACGCATGCTGGACGTGATTCGCCGTAATTTCGAGCGATTTGGTTTTTTGCCGGTGGAAACGCCGGTTTTCGAATTGTCGGACGTATTGCTGACCAAAACCGGCGGTGAAACCGAACGCCAGGTGTATTTCGTGCAATCAACCGGTGCGCTGGAACAAGGCGGCACGCCCGAGCTGGCTTTGCGTTTCGATCTGACCGTGCCATTGGCGCGTTATGTGGCCGAGCACGAGCACGATCTGGCTTTCCCGTTCCGCCGTTACCAAATGCAACGTGTCTATCGTGGCGAACGTGCACAACGTGGCCGCTTCCGCGAATTTTATCAATGCGATATCGACGTGATCGGCAAGGATTCATTGTCGGTTCGCTATGACGCCGAAATGCCGGCCGTGATCAGCGCCGTCTTTACCGAACTGGCTTTCGGTGCTTTCACCATTCAATTGAACAACCGCAAATTGATGCGTGGTTTTTTCGAAAACCTCGGCGTTGCCGATGGCGAAAAACAAATGCTCGTATTGCGCGAAGTCGACAAGCTCGACAAACGCGGTGCCGAATATGTACGTGAAACTCTAACCGGCGAAGCGTTTGCATTGAGCGCGGAAGTAACGCAGAAAATTCTCGACTTCGTGCAGACTCGCAGCAGCTCGCATGCCGATGCCATCGCGCAGCTGGACAAGCTGGGGCAGGGTTCCGACGGTTTCAATCAAGGCATCGCCGAATTGCGCGAGGTGCTCGAATTGCTAAAAGCCTATGGCGTGCCGGAAAAAAACTACGCCGTGAATTTCTCGATTGCCCGCGGTCTGGATTATTACACCGGTACCGTTTACGAAACCACGCTCGATGATTATCCGCAGATTGGTTCGGTATGCTCCGGTGGTCGCTATGAAAATCTCGCGGGTCATTACTCGAAATCGCATTTGCCCGGTGTAGGCATTTCCATCGGCGCTACTCGCCTGTTCTGGCAATTGCGCGAAGCCGGCATCATCTCGACCGCCGAAAGTTCGGTCGAAGCCCTGGTCGGCCTGATGGACGAAGCTTATCTGCCACAAGCGCTGGAACTGGCGCAATTGCTGCGTGGTGCCGGTATCAATACCGAAGTGCAACTGGAAGCCAAAAAATTGGCGAAACAATTCCAGTATGCCGACCGTGCCGGCGTGCGCTTCATGGTGTTGTGTGGAGAGAATGAACTATCGCGTGGCGTCGTTACCGTGAAAGATTTGCGTCGCCAGGAGCAATTCGAATTGCCACGCTCGGAATTGGCGGCTGCGCTCAAAGTGGAAATTGAACAGCAACGCGTCTTGAAAGGGCTATAAGAATAATGAAACCGATTCGATTGGATGGGCAGTCGTTGACTCGCGAACAAGTTGTCGCTGTTGCCTATGGCGCGAGTGTCGAGCTGGATGCGAAACAGCTTGAAAAAGTGCAGCGCGCAGCCGATTTTCTTGCCGAGCAGGTGCAAAGACAGGAGCCGATCTACGGTGTTTCGACCGGATTCGGCAGTAATGCCGACAAACTGCTCGGTGCACATCGCGTGCGTCAGCCGGATAATTCCGATGAATCGGTGCTGGAAGAATTGCAGCGTAATCTGATCGTCACCCATGCCGTTTGCGTCGGCGAACCGTTCGGTGCCGATGTCGTACGCGCCATGCTGGTGATTCGGATTAATACCCTGATGCGCGGCCATTCCGGCATTCGCGTATCAACCCTGCAAGCACAGGTTGCGATGTTGAATGCCGGTATCGTGCCCGTGGTGCCGCAAAAAGGATCGGTCGGTGCCAGTGGTGATTTGGCGCCGTTGTCGCACCTGGCCATCGTATTGCTCGGTGGCGGTGAAGCGTTTTACCAAGGCGAACGCTTATCGGGTGCCGAAGCGCTCAAGCGTGCCGGTTTGCAGCCGATTCGCCTGTCGCACAAGGAAGGTCTGGCACTCAATAACGGTACCGCACAAATGCTGGCGACCGGTGTTCTGGCGGTCAACAAGCTCGATGAAATTCTTGATGCCGCCGATGTGGCTGCTGCGATGACCATCGATGCATTCGCTGGCCGCGTACGCGCGTTTGACGAACATGTTCATGCATTGCGTCCGCATCCGGGGCAGGTACATTCGGCGAAACATTTACGCGAATTGTTGAGTGGTTCGACGCTGTCGGACATCGCTTATCACCTTGTGCCAAAATTCAAATCCTGGCAGCCGGAAAGCTGGGATTCAGAAGCGCAGTCATCGCTGGCTTTCGATATTGCCTGGGATTGGGTGCCACTGAACCAGCGTCATGGTCGCGAACGTTTCTACCAGCGCTTCAAGCCGTTCCGTGGCGGCAAGAAGCATCAGCCGCAAGATTCCTATTCACTGCGTTGCATTCCGCAAGTACATGGCGCAGTGCGTGACGCGATCGAGCAAGCCAAGCGCGTCCTCGACGTTGAACTGAACTCGGTGACCGATAATCCGCTGGTGTTCCCGGATTTCGAAAATCCTCGTCATATCGAAGACCAGGTCGTATCGGCCGGCCATTTCCATGGCATGCCCTTGGCCTTGGTGATGAGTTATGTGAAAGCTTCCATTCCCGTATTGGCCAGTATTTCAGAACGCCGCTTGAACAAGCTGGTGGATCCGGCCACTAATGATGGTTTGCCACCTTTTTTAATCGGCAACGAAGACGCGACCGAATCCGGTTTCATGATTGTGCAATACACAGCCGCCGCCATCGTCAATGACCTGGCATCGCGTGCGCATCCAGCATCGGTATATTCCATCCCGACCAGCGCGAATGCGGAAGACCATGTTTCCATGGGCGCGAACGAAGCACGCCACGTGCTCGAAATGACGCAGGATCTTGCCCACGTGATTGCATTGGAAATCTATACCGCGGCACAGGCGCTGGATTACCGTCGCGACATGATCAATGCGGCACGCGAGCTGGCAAAGAATTCGGATGCTGCGGCCCTGGCGGCAAAAATCCAGAACTCGCCTCTGCAAACTTCTCCCGACCATGCCGTTTTCATGCAGGAAGTGGAAGCGTTACGGCTAGAACTCGCAAACTCCGAAGAGTTTCAGGCCAGCAAGGCGGTACGAGCCGTATGGCAGCGCTTGCGTCGGGATGTCAGTTTCATGGCAAAGGATCGTGCGATGGATGTCGATATCCGTGCCGTATTGTCGCTATTCGACCAGGGTGAATTGCTGATGGCGGCAAAATCCAGCGATTATGCAGGCGTTTGATCCTAGCTGATTTCAAGCGCGATGCTGACGCGGTTTCGTCCCTTGTTTTTCGATATGTACAGCGCTTCATCGGCTTGATGCAGCGCCTGGTCGGGGCTCAGGTATTTATCGTTGGTGATGGAAATAATGCCTAGGCTGGCGGTTATCGAGATAGTCTGGGTGCCGATCTGGATTCTTTCTTTCTCGATTCGCGACCGCAGCTCTTCGGCAATCAATGCCAGCTTTTCGGAGTTTACGTTGGGAACGACGGTAACAAACTCCTCACCGCCGAATCTGGCGACAATGGCGTTGTAGCCGGTCAATGTCATCGTGATGGTTTTAGATAGGGATCGCAGGCAATCGTCACCCGCCAAATGGCCGTAGGTGTCGTTGATTTTCTTGAAGTAATCCAGATCGATCAACATCAGACCGAGAGGTTGATGGCGTTCGGTCGACTGTCGCAGCATCTGTTCAAAAACTTCACGGAAATGCCGGCGGTTATATAAACCGGTAAGCGCATCGCGCTGATTGGACTCACGCAGCCGTTTGTTGGCATCGGCAAGTTGTTCCAGTGCCAAGCTCAGTTCGGAGGTGCGTTTGGCAACATTGCTTTCCAGCTTTTCATTTGCTTCGTAGACAATCTTGACGTTTTCATTGCGCAGGTTGGCGTAACGGTAGGCAAGCGCGAATGACAACAGAATCATTTCAAGCGCTGAACCTATTTGAATGCCGTATTCGGTGATAAACACTTTCGGAAGTATTCCGAACGATACCGATGCGTAAATAAACGTACCAATCAGCAATGCCGCCCAGGCGATCAGGAATAGCCGCGCCGGCCGGTAGCCCTGTTTTATCGCAATGAAGGCCTGGGTCAAGACGAATATGATTCCCGGGAAAACCGTGTAAGTCGTTAGCTTTACCGCGGTAGCGTAATCAATGAAAAACGATGCGATCCCCATCAAGCTGTAAAAGACGATGAAGCCAAGACCGATGCGGTTTGCAATCGGCGACATTTCCCGCATGTTCAAGAACAGTCTTGCAAACTGGTGCATTGCCAGCTGCGAGAAACACATGGACAAGGGTATTGCATGGTTCGCGAGCCACGGATTATTCGGCCATAAATATTCGAAAGCCAGTCCGTTAAGGCAAAACAATACGAGACCAAAGCCGCTGATATGCATCATGTACCAGAAGTGGTTCTGATCACGCAAAATCAACCACAGGATAAGGTTGTAGCAAAACAGTGCAAATAGAATGCCGTTGTAAAGGCCGATGCCGAATTGTGCGTCGCGCTCCATCTCGGCGAATGCACTGGGCGTATAAACCGCTAGCGGTGCCTGGATGGAACTTTTGCTCGAAGTGCTTACAAGTAATTCCACCTGCGTTTTCTGCGGAAGATCGATCCAGAAATTGGGTTGGCGATAGCGGATTGCCCGTGCCGAAAACGGTTGCATGTCACCCGAGGTCAGGTGCTCGATATGATTGTCCGGATAGCGAACGTAAACATCCACGTAATCCAGCAGGGGGTATTGCAATACAAGCAGCCAACGCTGTTCGGTATTGTCCTGGTTGAAAAGATAGGTATGGAACCAGTAAGAGCCTTTGCTGAATCCGAATGTCGCGTTGCCATTCGGAAGCGCTTTGAATTTATTCGCTTTGGCCATATCGAACATCTGTGTCTTGTCGATCTGGCTTTCCGGGTCGTGAAAATATTTCACGTAGGGCGAGAGTTCGATTTTGCTTCGGCCTGCTTCCAGAACAACCACGTTGTTTTGTGCTGATGCCCGGGCAGACGGGATCAAAAGCAGGGAAAACATCATTAGCTGTATGAGATGTCGAAGCATGGTGCTGCCGATTTCCTTTGGACCCGTTCACATTATGACGTGGCCAGTAATTTGTCACTCATTGGCGATATATTGCTTGACAATGTATTAACGCGCTATTACATTAGCGCAATGAAAAAACGCGACATCACCCCGGAAGTGCCGCTGAAGCAAGGTCTTGAAGCCTTGGCTCAGGCTTTTGCCGCGCTGAAAACACCGGCCGAGATCAAGGCGTTTCTGCAAGATTTGTGCACCCCGGCCGAGATGGAGGCTCTGGTGGATCGCTGGCAGGTCGTGCCGTATGTGATCAATGAAATGCCGTATCGCGAAATTCACGAGCACACCGGCGTCAGCGTGACCACGATCGGACGTGTCGCCCGCACCCTGAATACCGGCGCAGGCGGCTATCAGGCTGCCGCCAAGCGTCTGAGCATCACAAAAACAAACCACTAACTTTTTTTAAAACTGGAATTCGTCATGCGCTCGCACGACCGTTTACGTATCGCTATTCAAAAATCTGGCCGTTTGTCGGATCCTGCGCGTGACTTGCTCACCCGAGCCGGGCTGCAATTTCGCGAAAGCCGCGATCGGCTGTTTTGCTATGGCGAGTCGCTTCCCATCGATCTATTGCTGGTGCGTGACGACGATATCCCCGGGCTGATTGCCGAAGGTGTCTGCGATTTGGGAGTCGTCGGGCAGAATGTGCTGGAAGAGCAGGCGGCCGAACGGGTATCGCAAGGCCTGGACGCAGCTTTCAAGGTGATCAAGCCATTGGGTTTTGGTCGCTGTCGATTATCGGTTGCGGTTCCCAATGAATGGGACGGAGCCGATCTATCGCGTTTGAACGGTACACGTATCGCGACGAGTTATCCCAATTTGCTGAAGCAATGGATAGCCGAACAAAAACTGAACGCCGAAGCCGTGTTGTTGTCCGGCTCGGTCGAAATCGCGCCGCGTTTGGGCAAGGCCGAAGCGATTTGCGATCTGGTTTCATCCGGTGCAACCCTTGTTGCGAATCAATTGAAGGAAGTTGCCGTTATCCTCCAAAGCGAAGCCGTGTTGGCCGGTCCCGCAAAACCTTTCGGCGATGAACGCGCCGATCTTGCCGCCATGCTGTTGCGCCGTCTTGATGGCGTGTTGAGTCTTCGGGCCAGCAAGCTGGTGCTGTTCCAAAGCCGTCGCATGTTGCTGCCCGAGCTGATGAAATTATTGCCCGATGCCGAACTGCCTACCGTGATGAGTCTTGAAGGCCGGGCGGAAGAAGTCGGCGTGCAAGTGCTTTGCCGCAGCGCGATGACCTGGCAACGACTCGAAGACATGAAGCGGGCGGGCGCGTCCAATCTATTGGTATTGCCGGTGGAGCAAATGCTGGCATGAAAACTTTTATCTGGAATCAATGCAGTGATTCACTAAGGCAGGAATTATTGCAAAGGCCGGTGCAGGCCATACAAAAAGAATTGACCGAAAACGTTGCGCGAATTATCGACCAGATAAAAGCCGATGGTGATACTGCACTCAGGGCATTAACCCGTCGTTTTGACGGTATTGAGCTGCCATCCTTCAAAGTCACCGAGCTGGAATTCGAGCGGGCCGAAGCAAGCGTCAGTGAGGAACTTAAACTCGCCATGCGTGATGCCAGGCAACGTTTGCTCTTATGGCACGAAGCTGGCAAGCCATCGGAGTTTGAAATCGAAACTGCTGAAGGTGTTCGTTGCGGAAGAATTCTGCGTGGCATAAATACTGTCGGTTTGTATGTGCCAGCAGGCAGCGCACCATTGCCATCAACCGCATTAATGCTAGGAGTGCCGGCCAGCATTGCGCAGTGCGAAGAAATTGTTCTGTGCACACCGGTGCGCAGCAATGGCGAAGCCGATCCGGCAGTTTTGGTGGCAGCAAAATTATGCGGCATCACGAATGTATTCAAGATCGGCGGTGCACAGGCAATCGCGGCGATGGCATTCGGAACCGAAACCATTCCACGTTGCGACAAGATTTTTGGTCCAGGCAATAGTTATGTGACGCAAGCGAAGCAGCTGGTTTCGACGATGGCAGGCGGTCCCGCGATAGATATGCCGGCCGGTCCGTCTGAAGTCTTGGTGATTGCCGATGCCGGTGCGAATCCGGTATTTGTCGCATCGGATTTATTATCGCAGGCCGAGCATGGGCCGGATTCTCAAGTCATCTTGCTGAGTGATTCGGCTGAGCTGATTTCAAAGGTGGCAAATGAAGTGCAGACACAACTCGCCAAGCTTCCGCGCGAAGCAATCGCTGAAAAAGCGCTGTTAAATTCGCGTGCCATTGAAGTCGAGAATATCGAAACAGCGATCGCCATCAGTAATTCCTATGCGCCGGAACACCTGATTCTGGCGGTCCGCAATCCGCAAGAGTTTTTGCCACAAGTGAAATCGGCCGGTTCGGTTTTTCTCGGCGACTATGCGCCTGAATCATTGGGCGATTATTGCTCGGGCACCAATCACGTATTGCCGACCAATGGAGCCGCGCGAGCTTATAGCGGCGTGAGCGTGGCCAGCTTCCAGAAAAGCATCAGTATCCAGACAGTCAGTCAAACCGGATTGAACATGATTGGCCCATGCGCTGTCACGATTGCAAATGCGGAAGGCTTGCAGGCACATGCCAACGCCGTCTTGTTGAGGATGGGCAAGTCATGAGTGTGCTCGATCTGGTTCGCGAAGACCTGCGTGAATTCGCCGGCTATGCTTCAGCACGCCGAGCAAATGTCACCGGGAATATCTGGCTGAACGCCAATGAATCCCCGTGGAAGAACGATGCCGACAATGGCTTGAATCTGAATCGTTATCCCGAGCCGCAGCCGCAACAATTGGTAAAACGATTGGCTGCACTTTATGGCGTTGATTCGGCAGGCTTGATGATTACCCGAGGCAGCGATGAAGGTATTGATCTGCTGACCCGCGCCTTTTGTAAAGCCGGGCAGGATGGAGTGTTGATAGCGCCGCCGACGTTCGGCATGTATGCCGTCTGCGCCCGAGTGCAAAATGCCATGGTATTCGAAGTACCCTTGATAGATGGCGAGACGCAATGGCAATTCGATCTTCCTGCAGTGCTGGAAAAAATCCGCCAGGAACCCATCAAGTTGGTCTTCGTATGCACACCGGCCAATCCCACTGGCCAGTCGATTTCGCTGGATGAAATTCGGGCGCTGGCAAAAGCAAGCACGGATAAGGCAATAATCGTGGTGGATGAGGCTTATGCCGAATTCAACGAAACACCCTCCGCAACAAGTCTGCTCGGCGAATTCGAAAATATCGTCGTTCTGCGAACTTTATCCAAAGCCTATGCGATGGCGGCAGCACGGGTCGGTATTGTGATGGCACAGGAAAATATCATCCGGGTGCTTCGTAATATCTGCGCGCCGTATCCGGTTCCCACACCTTGCGTCGTGCAAGCGCTGGCGGGACTGGATGAAGGCAATATCGAACTTGCCAAACAGCGTGCCGCCATTTCAGTTTCCGAACGTAGCCGGGTCTATAAGAAATTGCAGGACATGAAATCAGTCAAGAAGGTTTATGCCTCGCAGGGCAATTATCTTTTGGCTCGATTCAATGATGCCGAAAAATCTTTTCAATCATGCTTGTCCGCCGGAGTAGTCATTCGCGATATGCGGGCAAATCCCGTGTTGACGGATGCCTTGAGAATATCCATTGGTACGCCAGACGAAAACGATGCGTTGCTGAAAGCGCTGGAGAACTTGTAATGGCCAAGATACTGTTTATTGACCGCGATGGCGTACTGATCGAAGAGCCGGCTGACGAACAAATCGATTCATACGATAAATTTCGTCTGGTCGAAGGCGTGATTCCGGCCTTGATCAAATGTCGCGATGCCGGTTTCGAATTCGTGATGGTCTCGAACCAGGACGGTTTGGGAACAGCGAGTTTTCCGACCGAGCAATTTGAAGGCCCGCAACAATTGCTGCTGCAGATTTTGGCATCGCAAGGTATTCAATTCCGCGAAATTCTGATTGATCACACCAGGCCGGAAGACAATTCGCCAAACCGGAAGCCCGGCATAGGCATGGTGATGCATTATTTGCGTGATCGCTCGATTGATTTGTCTACGAGTGTAATGGTCGGTGATCGCGAGACCGATATGCAGTTCGCACAGAATCTCGGCGTCAAGGGGTTCCGCTTGGGACCGGACGCGTATTCATGGCAGGAAATCGCCCACGTACTGGTCGATTCACCGCGTATCGCTAACATCGAACGAATCACGAAAGAAACTAAAATTCGGGTCAGCTGGAATCTTGATCGTGCTGCGAATCCTGTCATTGTGACTGGGCTGGGTTTTTTCGATCATATGCTGGAGCAACTGGGCAAGCATTCCGGAACTGCTTTGGAATTGACTTGTGCAGGCGATCTGCATATTGATGAACACCACACGGTGGAAGATTCCGCGCTTGCGTTGGGGCAGGCCCTGAAACAGGCCTTGGGCGACAAGCGTGGCATTACGCGTTACGCCTTCAGTCTGCCGATGGATGAAACCGATGCCAGCGCATTGCTGGATCTTTCCGGTCGCCCGTATTTTGTTTTTGAAGGCAATTTCCCACGTGAAATGGTGGGCGATCTTGCCACCGAATTGGTGCCGCATTTCTTCCGCTCGATTTGCGAAACCGCCGGCATGAACCTGCATTTGAAAGTGCAGGGCGATAACGCACACCACATGGTCGAAGCCTGCTTCAAGGTCTTTGCACGTGTGCTTGGCGAAGCCATAAAACGTTCAGGTACTGATTTGCCTAGTACGAAGGGTGTGCTGTGAGCGTACGACTGGTATTGCTGGATTCCGGTGGTTCGAATCTGGGTTCGGTGCAGGCCGCGTTCGCAAGACTGGGCGTTGAAGCTCCGGTGACTTCCGATCCTGTCAAAATTAAAAATGCATCGCATGTCATTCTGCCGGGCGTCGGAGCCGCAGGCGTCTCGATGAATCGCCTGCATGAAAATGGCCTGATTGATCTGATTCCGGATATCCAGCAACCCTTGCTCGGCATTTGCGTCGGCATGCAGTTGCTGTTTGAAAGCTCCGATGAGGGCGACACCCAATGCCTGGGTTTGTTGCCGGGGCGGGTAAAAAAACTGCAGGCACAGGCAGGTATCCGGATTCCGCACATGGGCTGGAATAATCTGACCGTCAATACTACCCGCTCGCTTTGCGACGGCTTGCAGAATGAAAACGTGTACTTCGTTCACAGCTATGCCGCCGATGTCTCGGAATTCACGCTGGCACAGACGACTCACGGCAATAAATTTTCATCGATTGTGCAGAAGGGCAATGTGATGGGCGCGCAATTTCACCCCGAGCGTTCCGGCAAGGCCGGCGCTAGGTTATTGAAGAATTTTCTATCCTTATGAATTTCGAAATCTATCCCGCGATCGATATTCGCGAAGGCCGCGTCGTGCGATTGCTGCAAGGCGATTACGCGCGGGAAACCTCGTATTCAAACGAACCGCTTGAAGTGGCTAAAACATACAAGCATGCCGGTGCATCATGGCTGCATTTGGTCGACCTGGATGCTGCAAAGTCGGGTTCCTACACCTTGCTTGAGATCGCCGGTTACATGCAGAACGTGGTTGGCTTGAAGATTCAGACAGGCGGCGGAATCCGCAACAAGGCAGACGTCGAACGTTTGATTGATGCCGGAATAAACCGCGTGGTGATCGGTACGCTTGCGGTCAAGCAACCCGCACTGATTTCAGAATGCATAAAACAATTCGGTGCCGACCGGATTACCGTCGCGCTGGATACCCGGCAAGACGAAAACGGAATATGGCAGTTACCGGTGAAAGGCTGGACGGAATCATCGGAAAAAAATCTTTTCGACATGCTGGATTTTTATCAGGCAAGTGGTTTGCGTCATTTGCTCTGTACCGATATCGCCCGTGACGGCATGTTGTCGGGCTTGAATAATGCCTTGTACGCCGACATTGCGAATCGCTTTCCGGCAATTCGCGTCCAGGCTTCCGGCGGAGTGAAAACACTGCAGGATATCCATGACGCAAAGGCAGCGGGTGCCGGCGGTGCGATACTTGGTCGTGCCTTGCTGGAAGGCCGCTTCACTTTGCAGGAGGCGCTGGCATGCTGAGTCGCCGGATAATTCCATGTCTCGATGTGAAGGAAGGCATGGTCGTGAAAGGCGTGCAGTTTCGCGACCATGTCGTCATGGGGGCGATTGAAGAATTGGCGCAACGTTATCGTGACGAAGGCGCCGACGAGTTGGTGTTTTACGATATCACTGCAAGTCCCGAAGGTCGTTCGGTGGATCGCGAATGGGTAAAACGGGTTTCCGATTTAATTGACATCCCGTTTTGCGTCGCCGGCGGTATTCGCTCGGTAGAAGAAGCCTCTGCGGTTTTGAATGCCGGTGCCGACAAGGTGTCGATCAACACGCCGGCCCTGTTGCGCCCCGATTTGATCAACGAGCTGGCCGAAGCATTCGGTGTGCAATGCGTGGTGGTCGGAATTGATTCGCTACGAGATCAAGACGGCCAGTGGCGTGTTCGACAGTTTACCGGTGATCCGGATAAAACAAGGGCCTTGTCAAAAACCACGCTGGAATGGATCGTAGAGGTGCAACAACGAGGAGCCGGCGAGATTGTGCTCAACTGCATGGGCAGCGACGGCGCGCGCAACGGTTACGATATTGAACAATTAAGCACGGTACGTGCGATCTGCCAGGTACCTTTGGTGGCTTCTGGCGGTGCGGGTTTGATCGAGCATTTTATCGATGTATTCGAAAAATCCGATGTCGATGCCGCTTTGGCGGCAACGGTCTTCCATAACGGCAGCATTCCGATTCCAGATTTGAAGCGTGTCTTGGCCGATAGAAAAATATCGGTTCGGATTTAAGGAAAAGAAAATGAGAACAACAAATTTCGATTCACTGGCATGGGACAAACAAGATGGTTTGCTACCGGCGATTGTTCAGGATGCGAATACCCGACAGGTTTTAATGCTCGGCTACATGAATCGTGAAGCCCTTGAAGCAACGCAGGAAGAAAAGTTCGTGACTTTTTTCAGTCGTAGCAAGCAACGCCTCTGGAAAAAGGGTGAAACCAGCGGCCATGTATTGGCAGTCGTCAGCATTGAAGCCGATTGCGATAATGACACTTTGTTGATCCAGGCGATTCCGGCCGGACCGACCTGCCATTTGAATCGGGCAAGTTGTTTTGAAAACGCTCCCGCCGATTTCATCGGAAAATTGGACGCCTTGCTCGAACAACGCCAACGAGAAATGCCCGAGGGAAGTTACACGACCAAATTATTCCAGTCGGGTGTGCGCCGCATTGCGCAAAAGGTCGGCGAAGAGGGAGTGGAAACGGCACTCGCGGCTGTTGCACAGGATGAAAAAGATTTACTGAACGAAGCCAGTGATCTGGTTTATCATCTGATGGTGCTGTTGCGTTCCCGCGCATTGAACTGGAATGCCGTGCAGGAGAACCTGAAACAGCGCCATCAATAATATTGCAAACAAGCGAGGGCCTCATGTTTCGCAAAGTCAGCATCTTCAGCTTCTGCATTCTTGGCTTTTTGACTCTTGACGCACTCGCATTGCCACCCGTGATCGAGGGTGTGGTATTTGATGATCGCAACGGCAATGGCGTTCTGGACAAAGCCGAGCCCGGCATTCCCGATGTTGCCGTTTCCGACGGGCAGACCATTGTGAGAACCGATGCAAAAGGGCATTGGATGCTGTACCCCTCCGAGTCCTCGATGGTGTTCGTGATCAAGCCGGATGGCTGGCGTGTTCACGTGACTGAAGCCGGATTGCCGGATTTCTGGGTTGATGTGCATTCGGAAAGGGCGAATCAGGGAATTCAATTTGCACTCCGGAAAAAAACGGACAAGTTGAATAAAAAAGGGGCGGGAAGCAACATGCTCGATCTCCTTGTGTTCGGTGATCCGCAACCAAAAAATAGTCAGGATGTCGGTTATTACGAAAAAGATATCGTCGAACCGATCATCGGTCACGAGCAGGCCGAGCTCGGTATTTCACTGGGCGATATCGTGCACGGGAATCTGTCTTTGTATCCAGCGATGAACAGGGTCACTGCACGCATGAAGACACCGTGGCTGCACGTAGCTGGCAATCATGATCGCGACTATGGCGCCGCCAGCGACGAATCCTCACTGCAAACTTTTTCGAAATACTACGGCCCGGATACCTTCGCCTGGGAAGAGTCGGGTGTCAGCATCATCGCAATGGACGATGTGGTTCACGAGCCGAATTCGGGTTTGCCGGCGAAATATGTCGGCGGCTTGCGTGAATCGCAATTTCAGTTTCTGCAAAGTTATCTGGGCCGATTGCCGAAAACGCGGCGAATTATT